>Ga0315905_10000564_pt1 | contig 39958 bp, 35 predicted proteins | sample LakEriMetagenome_5_FD_203522 | JGI IMG/M metagenome (GOLD analysis project Ga0315905, IMG submission 203522) | Freshwater fungal communities from buoy surface, Lake Erie, Ohio, United States - Buoy 4 MA121 | ecosystem: Environmental > Aquatic > Freshwater > Lake | place: USA: Lake Erie, Ohio...
AGGATCGTCTGTCGGACGAGCAGGTCGGCTGTTGCTGCATCGAAGCCGGCCTCGCGCGCGCCGCGCATCATGTGCTCGGCGAGGTGGAAGACGTAGGCCGGTCCGCTGCCACACACGGCAGTCGCGGCATCCATGAGCGACTCCTCGATGCCATGCACCAGTCCGACGGTCTCGAACATCCCGGTCGCCGTGTCGCGATCTGCCTGGGTGCAGGATGCATCGAAGGCAACTGCCGACATGCCGGCGCCAATCTGGGTGGGCGTGTTGGGCATGACCCGGGCCACGCGTACCTGCGGTCCGAGGGCGTCCGCGATCGACCGCATGACGATGCCTCCCATCACGCTGATCACGAGCGTGGGCTTGGGCAAGGTGCCCAGCTGCGCCGCCAGCTCGCCGAAGCGCTGGGGCTTGACCGCAAGCAGCAGGGTGGACGCGCCGCAGAGTTCCCTCGGCGACTCCGCCAGGGCAATGCCCAGGCCCGCAGCCGCCGACCGGGACCGCGTATCGGGGTCGAACGAGATGACATGGTGCGGTTCGATGCGGCCGGCCGCGAGCATGCCGCGAACGATCGCTCCGCCCATGTTGCCGAATCCTGCGACGGCGAGCGTGGTGGCCATGCGTGCACGGTATCGCGGCGGTCGCGCTAGGATCCCCGACCATGGCCAAAGCCGGCTACAGCGGCAGTTACGTGCTGGACTTCGAGCAGCCCGTCGTCGAGATCGAGAAGCAGATCGACGCGCTCGAGGCAAACCCGTCTGCACCCCGTTTTGCCGAGGAACTCGCCACGCTGCGCTCCACGCGCGACACGCTGCTTGCCAAGACCTATGGAGGGCTCACGGCATGGCAGACGGTCCGGGTGGCGCGGCACCCCGCGCGTCCGCAGACCCTCGATCACGTGGATGCCATGTGTCGCGACTTCGTGCAGCTGCACGGCGACCGGCAGTGCGCCGACGATCCCGCCATCGTGACGGGGTTGGCCCGCATCGGGCCGTTCAAGGTCATGGTGATCGGCCATCAAAAGGGCCGTTCGACCGCCGAACGCATTCGCTGCCGTTTCGGCTGCGCCAATCCTGATGGCTATCGCAAGGCGCTGCTGAAGATGCAGTTTGCCGCGAAGTTCAAGTTGCCGATCGTCACGCTCGTTGATACGCCGGGCGCGTATCCGGGCATCGAGAGCGAGCAGCGCGGCCAGGCCGAGGCGATTGCCGTCAACCTCCGCGAGATGAGCCGGCTGCGGACGCCGATCGTGAGCGTGGTGATCGGCGAGGGTGGATCGGGGGGCGCGCTCGGCATTGCCGTCGCTGACCGCGTCGCGATGATGGAGCACGCGTGGTACTCGGTCATCAGTCCTGAGGGCTGCGCGGCCATCCTCTGGAAGGAAGCCAACGAGAAGACCAACACGCTCGCCGCGCAGGCGCTCTCGCTGACAGCGCGCCAGAACCTGTCCAATGGCATCATCGATGCCATCGTGCCTGAACCTGCCGGTGGCGCGCACCGCGATCCCCGTGCGTCGAGCGATGCGCTTCAGGGTTGGATCATCGATCAGCTGCGCGATCTGACGCGCGTCGATCCTGACACCCTGGTCGACATGCGCTTCGAGAAGTTCCGTCGCATGGGCAGCGTGCGATCGAGCTGATCGTGGTGTGGGCGTGTTCAGTCGCGCGAGCCAATCCGCCTGCGTCGATCCCGGTCAAGGGGTCTGCCTCGGTGCGTCGGTTGCCATCCGGCGAAGATGGTGGTAAAATGGGCGGCAGTTTCGTCGAAATCAAGGTGTTCTCGGTCGAAATTGGTCCATTCCGCTGTGGAACGGCCTGATTATAAGCCATAGACCGTCGTCCTAGGAGCACTCCACGTGGCCAAGAAGAACGGGGCATCCAAGAACGCGCCAGCGAAGAAGCCGGCGAGCGCGGCGAAGCCCGCTGCCAAGGGCAACTCCAAGGTCGGCTCGAAGGCTCCGTCAAAGCCCGCCGCCAAGGCCAGCGCGAAGACGGCGACCAAGCCCGCAGCGAAGCCCCCCGTCAAGGTGCCAGGTAAGGCTCCAGTGAAGGCGCCCGTCAAGGCAGTGTCCAAGCCCGTCGTGAAGCCCGTCGTTGACACGTCCAAGGCCAAGCCCGCCGCTGCGAAGTCTCCTGCTCCGGCGGGCACTGCTGGCGTCAAGCCCACGCACATCGGCAAGATCACGGAAGCGCCGCCGCCACCGCCGCCCAAGCGTCGTGGCATCCTTCCGCCCCTCTTCGGCCCGCCGCCCACCCCGCCCAAGCGCAGCAAGGGTGCGCCGCCGCCGGTGATCGCCAAGCCCAAGCCCAAGAAGAAGCCGGGCTCGGAAAGCAGCGACAAGACCCCAAAGAAGAAGATCGACTACGCAAACGCCGTATCCGTGGCTGCTGCCGCCGTGCAGGCAGCAGCGGCTCCTGCACAGCCCTCGAAGAAGGCGCCGCTGCAGCCCGGTTTGGTCATGATCAGTGGACGTCGCGTGCGCACCCTGAGCCTGAAGGGGATCAAGATCGCGCGCACGCCAAAGTCCGCCGCCAAATCTTCGGCCGCCAAGCCGGCCGAAGCGACGCCGGTCGTGCTCGCCAAGACCAAGCTCACGCCGAAGGAGCTCGAGGGTTACCGCGACATCCTGAACCGCATGCGTCGCGAGCTTGCGGGTCGCGTGCATGACCTCGAGGAAGAGGCCCTGAAGAGCAGCGGCGGCAACCTGAGCAACATGCCGCTGCACATGGCTGATGTCGGCACCGACACCTTCGACCAGGATTTCAACATCGGCATGGCGCAGGCAGAGCGCGGCATCGTCCAGGAGATCGACGAAGCGCTCAAGCGCATTGCCGATCGCACCTACGGCATGTGCATGCTGACCGGCAAGCCGATCCCGAAGGGGCGTCTGGCTGCCATGCCCTGGGCCAAGTACACGGTCGAGGCTGCACGCCAGGTCGAGAAGTCCCGCCCGCGCCCGCAATGACGCGGCGTCGATGCTGTGCGTGAGCAGATCATGAGCCGACCATGAGCACCCAGCCCATGGCATCGCGCCCAGCATGGATGTCGCCGCGGGCTTGGGGCGTCCTCCTGGGAATTCTCGTTGCATCGCTGGCGCTCGACCTCTGGAGCAAGGCCTGGTCGTTCGAGCGTGTCGCTGGCTACCCCATCGTGCTGCCGGATCGCCAGACGGTCGCCGATCCTTCGTACCGCCTGCCGTTCCACGAAGGCATGCGCGTGCTGCCGGGGAGCCTCCTTGACTTCCATCTGGTCCTCAATCGCGGCGCGGTCTTCGGCATCGGGCAGCAGCAGCGCTGGCTGTTCGTGTGCTTCTCGGTGCTGGCCGTGGTCGTCGGATTGTGGATCTTTGCGCGCTGGACGCGCGAGCGCATGGTGCTTGCGCATGTCGGCATCGCGCTCGTCCTGGCGGGGGGGCTGGGCAATCTCTACGACCGGCTCTTCGTCGGTGCCGTTCGGGACTTCCTGCACATGCTGCCGCGCTGGAACCTGCCCTTCGGCCTGTCGTGGCCGGGTGGCGCCACCGAGATCTTCCCGTGGGTCTTCAACGTCGCCGACGTCAGCTTGCTGGTCGGGCTCGGGCTGCTCTACCTGCACTCGCGCCGTGAGGAGAAGCGGCACGCGCATGCCAAGGGGCATTCAACAACGAAGGCCGAGGCGACCTCCAACAAGCCCAGCTGACCGGCAGCGATCCGGTTCGGCCGCCTCGAGCCGTTCGGATCAGGCCTGCACGACCGTGCCGCCGCTGGTCTTGCGCATGGCATTGCGCGTGTCGACCACGAGCGGAGCGTTCGACGCCACGGCCTGGTAGTCGACCGCATCGTGGTCGGTCACGACGAGGACGCAGTCGGCCGACTTCAGCGTGGCCGCATCGAGCTTCACGCTCGAGAGCGGAATCGTGTGCTTGCGCATGCGCGGGAAGGTCGGCACGTGGGGATCGTGGTAGCTCACCTGCGCGCCGCGATCCATCAGCAGTTCGATGATCTCGGCCGCCGGCGTCTCGCGCGGGTCGTCGATGTTCTTCTTGTACGCCACGCCGAGCACCAGGACCTTGGATCCCTTGAGTGCCTTGCCGTGGTCGTTCAAGGCATGCATCACCTTGTCGATGACGAAGTGCGGCATCGAGGTGTTGACCTCGCCAGCGAGCTCGATGAACCGCGTGCTCACACCGACTTCCTTGGCCTTCCACGTGAGGTAGAAGGGGTCGATGGGAATGCAGTGGCCGCCGAGGCCCGGGCCTGGATAGAAGGGCATGAAGCCGAACGGCTTCGTGCTCGCGGCATCGATGACTTCCCAGACGTCGATGCCCATACGGTCGAGCACGATCTTCATCTCATTGACGAGCGCGATGTTCACGCAGCGGAAGACGTTCTCGAGGACCTTGGCGGTCTCGGCCACTTCCGCGGTCGAAACGAGGTGCGCCGCCTTGACCACGCGCGCATAGAGCGCGTGCGCGAGCTGGCCGCTGACGGAATCGGTGCCGCCGACGAGCTTGGGGATCGCCGCCGCACTGCGGCCGATGCTCCCCGGATCCTCGCGCTCGGGGCTGTAGGCCAGGAAGTAGTCCTCGTTGCGCTTGAGTCCGGTGGCGTCGAGGATCGGTCCCATCTCATCGCGCGTGGTGCCGGGGTAGGTCGTGCTCTCGAGCACCACGATCTGGCCCTTGCGCAAGATGCCCGCCACCATGCGGGTGCTGTCGAGCACGTAGGTCAGGTCCGGTTCGCGATGATGTCCCAACGGGGTCGGCACGCACAGCAGGATCGCGTCAGCCTTGGCCAGTTCCTTCGGATCGCTCGTCGCCTTGAACTTCGGATCGGTCTTGAGGCGATCGAAGAACTCCTGGCCCAGGTGGTGGATGTACGAGGTTCCCGCGTGGATCGCGTCGATCTTCCGCTGGTCGATGTCGTAGCCGATGATGGCGTATCCAGCCTCAAGCAGGGCCTTGCTCAAGGGCAGGCCAACGTAGCCCAGGCCCACGATGCCGACGACGGCGGACTTGGACTCGATGCGCTTGAGGAGCTCCGAAGCGGTTTGGTTCATGGGAGTTGAACGGTACTCCCGGCAGCCCCGTATGTCGCGCGGAGATCCGCCGTCAGGTCCACAACCCCAGGACGTACGCCAGCTCGTATCCACCGACCACGCCGTCGTTGTTCAGGTCGTATTCAGGCACGTTCGTGCCCCAAGCACCCAGGATCAGGCCCAGGTCGATGCCGTTGACCACGCCATCAGCGTTGAAATCGCCCTCGATCGGCGGCGGCGGCGGTGCCGGAGGGATGAAGGTGACCGTGAGCTTGGGGCGCTGCCCGACCGTGCCCCATTCGCTGGTGGCGATCTCAATGCCGTCATCGTTGCCATCGATGATCTCCGGCAGGAACGCCACGCCCCAATTGGGTTGGCCGTCAGCCCACGCCTGGACCAAGCCGGTGACCCCGATGAGCTTGAGGGAATTGTCCTCGGGCTCGTTGTCGCCGTTGAAGCTGGCCCAGCGCGGGGCCAGATCCTGGGGCTGGCTCAGTCCACCGGCGAGCGAGTTCCAGCTGCTGCCTTCGTCCCACGCGCGGACCACCGGGTACACATCGATGTAGGGATTCCAGAACGGCGTGTCGATGTCCTCGACCACGTGGATCTCGAGCGTGGCGCTCACGATGGTGCTGCCGGGCGGAATCGCCGCGTCAGCGATGATTCCGTCGAAGCGCAGCAGCGCCTGGCCCCGGTAGTCGCTGAAGATCGAGTTGGGCACATCGTCATCGACCCAGCGCGTGCCGTCATTGCCGTAGCTGGAATTGGGAGAGTTCTGGTTGATCCAGGTGTCGAGTGTTCCCGAGTAGCCGTTCTCACCCTGCCGGAAGGAGATCGTCTGCTGCGACCACGCCGTGGATGCGCACAGGATCGACGCGACGAAGAAACCTGCAGTGCCTTGGATCATGAGGGCATCATGCCACAGGATGTCGTCCGGGCGAAATGCGGGTCGCCTCATGATCGGGGGCGTTCTCGGTCCGAGCCCGGGTCGACACCGGAGTCTCGAGACGAGGTCCGCAATCCGGTGGATGGCCATCAGCCCAAGGAAGCCCGCAGGGCCGTCGCCTTGGCTTCCAAGTCCGCATCCTTGGTGGCCTTGCAGGCATCCACCAGCCGGTCGGCCAGCCATCGAGCATCGTCCGTGCGGTTCGCGGACGCGAGGCCAGTCACCTGCGTCTCGAAGCGAGCCAGCGATCGATCGCGCTCAACGGGCTGCGCGACGAGACCGGCGACCAGTCGCTGCATCGCCTGCCGCCACGCCGCATGGCGACTGCCCTCCGGACCGTCGAGGCGGTTGATGCCGTCCGTGCAGAGTTCGGCGATCGACTTCACCTCGCTGGCGGTGATCGTTGGTGCGCCGCCGGGCGCCGCGTCGCCTCGGACGATCGAACGCGCCGCGGCTGCGCCCTTGGCCGTCATCGATGTCGCAGCACGGTCCAGCATGGTCGTGACGGCCATCGAGCAGAGCGTTGCATCGGCACCACCTGCGGCCATCGTCACGATCTCGTCGATTCGCGCCAGGAACCAGGTCCGCGCGGAGCTTGCGGCGGCATCGGGGGCCGCTAGCGGATGGAGCGCCAGGGCGATCTCCGCGTAGGCCAACGGCTGCGTGGCCAGCGTGGCTGCCGCTTCTTTGAGCGCCTTCTTCGCGGCAGATGCGGACTGTTTCGATTGCACGATCAAGGCCACGCGTGCGCGCCAGGCTGCCATGTGCAGCGGGCAGCGCTGGGTTGCTTCGGCGAGCACCGCCAGATCATCGGCGGGCTTGCCCCACGCGATGGTGGTTGCATCGAGCAGCGTCTGGGCGTCACGGTAGGCCTCGGGTTTCGATTGCGCAGCCTGCATCATCGGCACGAGCCATGCAGGGTTGCCCCAGGCAGTCTGGATGCCCGAGTGGCGACCGCTCTCGGCCCAACCGGAGATGTCGTTGTTCAGGCTCCACTGGTGGGGCTCCTTCTGCCAGATGAACGCGCAGTGCCCGGGCTGACCCACCGGCATGGCTGGGATGCCGAAGGCCTGGCACATGCTCGTGCCGAACCGGCTGATCGCGCCGCACACGCCACCGACCTCGACGATGAGCGGCAGCGTCATCGGCCTGCCTCCGTAGAACTTCCGGCCTTCCTGCACACTCACGCCGTCCTTGTTCTCAAGCGTGTACTTGACCATGCCGTGCACCGCATCGCCGATCTTGCCGCGCTCGCGGCAATCGGCCTTGATGTTGGCCCGCGCCCACACCAGGTCGGCATCACTTGCCCACGAGCCGACCACGTAGCGAAGTTCCCACACCGACAGGGTTCGGAAGGACGGGTCAAGCTGCTCCTCACGGTCCCACGCGAGGAAGTTCCTGCACCGCGCCACGGGATCGATGGGCGCATCGTCAGCCATGGCGTTGACCGGCTCCGACCAGGTGAGGGCGGTGGCGAGCGCCACGCGCAGGCCAAGACCTTCGCGGGTGCCCTCGACGCCCGTCACCACGGCGTGCAGCACATCGAGCGTCCGGGCCCAGCTGCCGGCGATCTCGCCGCCACCCATGAGTCCGTCGAGTGCTTCCGGAGTGGCCAGCACCCACGACAGGGTCGGGGCCGAGGATTCCGCGATCGGCTGGCATCGATCGAGCAGGGTGAGCTGCCTGATGGCGCGGGCCGGTCCGTCCGTGCAGGCCGTCTGCGCCGCCGCACTCGAACCCTTGGCCTCGAGCTTGGAACGCACCGCCGTCGCGAGATCCGTCCTGAGGGCCTTGAGTCCGGCAGCCGTCGTCGCCTTCGCCGCTGCAGCGCAGAGCGCCTTGGCATCGAGCTTCGGTGCCTCCGCGTGGAGCGGCGGCGTGACGGCAAGCAGGAGGGCGATCGAGGGGATCATCATCCAACAGGGCAGGTTCATGGGGGAGGATCCTACGGAGGAAGGCGTGGCATTCCATGGCGTGCTGGACGGGCGCCGGACTACGCTTGCGGCCATGGCCACCCGAGGCACCATCCTGCTCACCGGCGGTGCCGGTTTCATCGGATCGCACGTGGCGGTGGAGGTTGCGGCGGCTGGCTGGCAGCCGGTGATCCTCGACAACTTCTGTACGAGCGAACGCTCGGTCGTGTCCCGTGTGGGCGAGCTGGTCGGCGCACCCGTGCGGTGCATCGAAGCCGACATCCGTGATGCGCCGTCGATGCGCGCTGCCTTCGGCTCCACGCCGATCCACGCGGTCATCCACCTTGCCGGGCTGAAGGCCGTCGGCGAGTCGGTCGAGAAGCCTGCGCTCTACCACGACAACAACGTCAGGGGTACCGAGGTGCTGCTGGCCGCAATGGATGAGTTCAGCGTGCGTCGCATGGTGTTCTCGTCGTCATGCACCGTGTACGGCACCCCGCAGCGCCTGCCGATCGACGAGTCGCATCCCCTGGGCGCGATCAATCCGTACGGCCAGACGAAGCTCGACATCGAACGCATGCTCGACGTCTGGGCCGATGCGGGCCCCGATCGCCATGTCTGTTCGCTGCGCTACTTCAATCCCGTGGGTGCGCACGCGAGTGCGCTGATCGGCGAGAGCCCCTTGGGCATCCCCAACAACCTCATGCCCTTCGTGGTCAAGGTCGCCCGCGGCGAGCTGCCGGAACTGGGGGTGTTCGGCGGCGATTGGCCCACGCCTGACGGCACCGGGGTCCGTGACTACATCCATGTCGTCGACCTGGCGCGCGGGCATGTGGCCGCGCTGGAGCGGTTGGACTCCATGCATCATGAGCGCATCAACCTCGGAACCGGCGTGGGGGCTTCGGTGCTCGAGGTGGTCCACGCCTTCGAGCGAGTGAACGGTGTGAAGGTGCCGTACGCCATCCGACCGCGCCGGGCGGGCGACGCGGCCGCCGCTTACGCCGACCCATCGCTGGCCGAACGGCGACTTGGATGGAGCGCTCGCCTGAGTCTCGACGACATGGTCCGCGATGCGTGGGCGTTCGCCGCTCGCTGCGGTTGATAGGCTCCGCGTCATCACGAACGTCCAACAAGGATCAACCATGACCATCACCAAGCCACTCATCGTCTCGGCCATCCTCCTCGCTCCGCTTGCCCTCGTTGGCTGCTCGACCGCGCCCACGAGCGAGAGTGCGCGCACCGTGCAGTCGTCGGATGTCGATGCCTTCGTCACTCGCGTGAAGGAAGAGGATCCCTCGATGAAGAAGTTCTTCGAGAGCTGCGAGGCCTTCGCGGCGTTCCCGGACATCGGCAAGGGCGGTTTCATCCTCGGCGGCGCGTATGGCAAGGGCCAGTTGCGCACCAAGTCGGGCAAGCTCATGGGCTACTGCGACGTGAGCCAGGGCTCGATCGGCGCCCAGATCGGCGGTCAGAGCTTCGGCGAGATCGTCTTCTTCCAGACCAAGGAAGCGATGCAGGAGTTCAAGGGCGGCCAGTTCGCGCTGGCTGCGCAGGCCTCGGCCGTCGCCGTGAAGGCCGGTGCCGGTGCGAGCGCCGACTACCAGGGCGGCGTGGCGGTGTTCGTCGTCAATCCAGTCGGGCTCATGCTCGAGGCATCGGTCGGCGGGCAGCAGTTCAGCTTCCGCGCCGCCTCGGACGTCGAGTGAGCCAGCCGGCCGCGTCCATCGTCCGCATCGCGCGCGCCCTGTCGCGTGAGCTTGCGGCAATGCATCCGCCGGCGTCGCTCGCCTTCACGTACGACCCCATCGAGTACGCGTGGTCTGCGCACCGTGCGTACTGCCTCATGGCGCGCGCGCGCCCGCGTGCGCTCTTCGTAGGCATGAATCCCGGGCCGTTCGGCATGGCTCAGACGGGCGTGCCGTTCGGCGAGGTCGCGGCGGTGCAAGGGTTCCTCGGCATCGACGAGCGGATCACGCCCCCCGCGAAGCAGCACCCTCGCCGGCCCATCGAGGGATTCTCGTGTCGCCGGAGCGAAGTCAGCGGCCGGCGCTTCTGGGGCTTGATGCGCGAAACGTTCGAGACGCGCTCGCGCTTCTTTCGCAGCGCGTTCGTGTGGAATTGGTGTCCGCTCGCCTTCCTCGCCGCCAGTGGTGCCAACATCACGCCCGACAAGCTGCCTGCCTCGGTGCGCGGTCCCATCGAGGCCGCCTGCGATCGTGCGCTCGCTCGCATCGTGCGGGCACTGGAGCCTCGCATGGTGATCGGTGTCGGCGGTTTCGCCCGCGACAGGGCGATCGGCGCACTGCCGCCTGACACGGTCGTGCACACGGTGCTGCACCCGAGTCCCGCAAGCCCCGCCGCCAACCGCGGCTGGGAAGGGCAGGCCCGTGAGCAGCTGGTCGCTTGCGGCTTTTTCGACCGATCGGCTTGACGCCGACTCGGTCGTCCCACCCGATCGAGGATGCGGTCAGGCCTGCCCCGCTCGGATCGCGCGCATGCCGCGGTCCATGCGCTCGAGGCCGTCACGCAGGATCCCCTCGCTCGTCGCGAAGCACACACGCACATGGCCCGCCGCTCCCTCGCCGAACCAGCGCGGGCTGCCCGGGACCACGGCCACGCCGTACTCGGTGCGAAGTCGATCCACCAGGTCTTCGATGGAGCAGGGCGGATCATCGACCTTGGCGAAGGCCACGTACGTCGCATCCGGCGCCTGCACCTGCACGCCGGGCATCGCGTTGAGTGCCTGCACAGCCTGGTCGCGCCTGGCGCGCAGGTGCTCGAGGAATGCCTCGAGCCACGGCAGCGCGTGGTCGTACGCGGCAGCGGCACCGATCTGGCTGACCGTCGCCGCGCCGTCGACCGTCGAGGGATGTTCGCTCGCAGCGAGCATTCGCGCGCAGTCTGCTCCGTTGCGCATGGCCACAAAGCCGATGCGAAGGCCAGCGAGCCCGAACGATTTCGAGAAACCGTGCACGAGAACGGTCCGGCTGGCGATTGCCTCGTCCAAGGCGAGCATGCTCGTGAAGCCTGCGGGCGGGTAGACGATCTCGCTCCAGATCTCGTCGCTCAGGATGCCAAGCCCGTGCCGCTCCGCGACGCTGCCGATCGCGGTGAGCTCGTCACGCGTGAAGCAACGCCCGAGCGGGTTGTGCGGATTGCAGATCCCGATCATTCGCGTGCGCGGCGTGATGAGCGACTCGAGCCGATCGAGGTCGAGCGCGCCGGTGCGTGCGATCGGCCAGCGCACCGGGGTGCCTCCGGCCGAGCGGACGGTGTGCGCGAAAAGGAAGTCGACCGGATCCATCACGATCGCCTCGTCATCGGTGGCCAGCCATTGGCGCGCCACCATCGCCAGACCGGCGGCGGCACTGTTGACGGCGATCACGCCTGATGCATCGACCGGTGCGCCCCGCCGGTTGCGCAGGTAACTCGCCACGCTGCCACGGAAGGCAGGCAGGCCTTGTGCAGGACCGTAGGACAGGACGCCGTCCTGCACGTAGCGCACGATGGCGTCGCGGATCGCGGGCGCCGCTGGGAAGTCCGGATCTGCTGCAGTGAGCGGAATGACCTCGCGCGGCTGTTCGGCCCAGCGCAGGTTGAAGGCGCGCTCCCGAAGCAGGTCGAGCCTGACGGCAGTGTCGGAAAAGGTGCTCATGTCAGCAGCGGCAGGGGAACGGCGCCATCGATCGGCTCGACGAATCGCCTGGCGATGGCGCGGCCGCCCTCGACGTACTGCACCATCAGCGGGTGCCGCACGGCATTGAACGAGCGCATCGCCAGGGCCACGTCGCCCTGGCTGCGGCACCGGGCGATCAAGTCGGCCAGCAGCACGGCGTCCTCAAGCGCGCTGTTGGCGCCCTGGCTCGTGAAGGGAAGCAGGGGGTGTGCAGCATCGCCGATGAGCGCAACGTTGCCGCGGACCATAGATGGCGGGGGATCCATGTCCACCGTGTGCCAGACGTGCGGCGTTGCGGGGTCGGTCGCCTCGATGGCCGCATGGACATCGGCTGGGAACCCCGAAAGATGCTCACGGAAGAAGTCCATGGCCTGCCCGAGTGCCGGCGGCTGGAAGCGTTGCGCATCGAACTGCACGAACCAGATCACGCGCCCGCGCCCAGCGGGCACGAGTCCGACGGCCAGACCGCCGCCGGGGTGCATCACCTTGCGAAAGGTGGTGCCCAGCTCGGCTGCAAGTGCCGGAGCGTGGATCGACGAGACGATCTCCTTCACACGACCTGCCTGCCACGCATGGCTGGGTGCGACGCACTCACGGCAGCGCGAGCGCACACCATCGGAACCGACGAATGCACTGGCCTCGAAGGCCGAGCCGTCGTCGAAGCGCGCAGCGACCGCGCGCTGGCCATCCCATTCGAAACCCGTGAAGTCGCGACCGAGCTCGACCACGCCGGACGGAAGGCCGTGCATGATCGACGAGAGCAGGTCGAATCGGCTCACCGCCACGGCGCCGTCGAGCGACTCGTCCTTCAGCAACGTGCCATCGATCGCACGGATTGCCGCGCGATCGAGCGACTGGCCGAGCTCGCGAGGATCGAACTCGATGCCCAGTCCGCGAAGCGCCAGCCAGCCGTTGGCCAGGAGGATGAATCCGAAGCCTCGCTCGCCGTAAGCCTCCGAGCGTTCGAAGAGCGTGACCGGCATGCCACGGTGGGCGAGCCCACGGGCAAGGCCCAGCCCGGCGACGCCGCCGCCGATGATCGCGGTGTTCAGGGAACCCATGGGGCGATCCTACGCCCCGGGGGGTGGTGATAAGTGGTCACCGGTGCACCGATTTCCGCGACCGGGTTGAGGGGGCGCGATCGCAGTGCCGATACTGACGGGGTCATGCCCGATCGGCTCCCGGTCACGATCGCGATCCCCGCGCGCAACGAAGAGCGCAACCTGCCCGCGTGCCTGGCGCGGCTGGCGCGATTCGAGCGCGTCGTCGTGATCGATTCGAAGAGCACCGACCGCACCCGCGAGATCGCACTCGGGCACGGAGTCGAGGTGATCGACTTCGCATGGGACGGTCGCTTTCCGAAGAAGCGCAACTGGTTCCTGCGGAACCACGCGCCCACGACGCCGTGGGTGCTGTTCCTCGATGCGGACGAGTTCGTCGACGATGCCTTCTGCGATGAGCTGGAACGCACGCTGACGACCACGCCGCACTCGGGATTCTGGATCAGCTACGACACGTGGTTCCTGGGCAAGCGCCTGCGCCATGGCGACGTGAATCGGAAGCTCGCGCTCTTCCGTGTCGGTGCCGGCGAGTACGAGCGGATCGAGGAGGATCGCTGGAGCCATCTGGACATGGAGATCCACGAACATCCGATCCTCGAGGGAACGATCGGCGAACTCACTTGCCAGCTCGACCATCGTGATGACCGTGGGCTGGAGCACTGGCTGCGCAAGCACAACGACTACTCCTCATGGGAAGCGCAGCGCACGTCCATGCTTCGCCGCGAGGGTCGGCTCGCGGATCCGGGCCTCACGCCGCGCCAGCGCCGCAAGTACCGGTCGATCGGCGCATGCTGGCTTCCGGCTGCCTACTTCCTCGACAGCTACGTCCGCCGGGGTGGGTGGATGGATGGCCACGCAGGCTTCGCCTACGCGTTCCTCAAGGCCTGCTACTTCTGGGAGATCGGCCTGAAGGTGCGTGAGCTCGAACGGGGTGCAGGCCATGGACGGTGATGTGCCGACGATGGCGGCACCGAGCCCCTACACGCTGCGCGAGAAGTTCGCGCGCCTGGCGTGGGCACTGGTGCAGTCCACTCTCTTCGCCTGGAGCTTCCACACCTGCTACGGCTGGCGGCGCATGTTGCTGCGCACGTTCGGGGCATCGCTGCATCCAACGTGCCGGCTTCGGCGGACCGTTCGCATCGAGTGCCCATGGAACCTGAGCATCGGCATGGATACGGCGGTCGGCGACGGCGCGATCCTCTACTGCCTCGGGCCGGTGCGGATCGGTGACCATTCCACGATCTCGCAGCGGGCCCATGTGTGCGCCGGCAGCCATGACCACCGCAGCCGCGCGATGGTGCTCCTGCGCCCGCCGATCGTGATCGGATCCGATTGCTGGATCGCCGCCGAGGCGTTCGTCGGCCCGGGCGTGACCGTGGGCGACGGCGTCATCCTTGGCGCGCGGGCCGTGGCGTTCAAGGACCTCGCACCGTGGACCATCTACCTCGGGAATCCCGCCCAGCCAGTCGGCCACCGGGCGCCTCTGAAGGCATGAGGGTCGTGGGGATCGGCCCCATGGCACCACGCTTCGCAAGACTGTCGTCGCCGTCGTAGCATTCCACCCATGTGGCTCCTGCCCAGGAACCCCGTGTCGCCAAGCATTGCCTGCGTGGGTGGCTTCCTGCTCACGGGCACGGCGCTGGCTGCGCTGCTCGCCATTGCCGATGGTGCCGGCGTGCCCTTCGTAGAACTGCCGATCGCGCGCGTCGCCGGCTTCATCGGCAACACGCTGCTCTGGCTCGGCATCGCACGCGCCTGGTCGGAACGCCGCCCGGACTGAAGTGCCTGCCGCTGCTCGCGGGCATCCACGACTGCATTGCACGGGGACGGCACCATGAAACAGGCGCGCAGAGATCCCGAGGACCGTCTACGCGCCTTGTTGGTCACAGGCTCAGGCCGCTGACTCGGCCCGTGCCGGCGTTCACTCTGGGCAGACGCCCCAGTTGCTCAGGAGAATGCCCAGATCGGCGCCGCCGACCGCGCCATCGCCATCGATGTCGCCAAGGCACGACGAGGGCGGCGGGGGGAGCATGGAGGAGTCAATGGTGAGGAAACGCATCGATCCCGGAGCCCCGAGCGAGCTCTCGATCGTCTGCGCCACGACGCCGTTGTAGAGATCCTCGGAGCTGTTGTAGACGTTGACCCCGGTCACGACCGTGCTGCCTGTCGCTCCGGAGACGTTCGTTCGGTACCACTTGCCGTTGTACGCCCAGAACTTGCAGTCATGGGCCACGGTCTGGTTCGAGAAGCCACCGGCGTAGAACGGCGTGTTGGCGACCAGTTCCGCAAAGTTGTTGTACACGTACGCGCCGATGGTCACGGTGCTGTCGGCGACGTATCGCGTGGTACGAAGGATCCGGCCGCTCGAATTGTCGACGACGATGTCGTCGTCGTAGTACATGCCGTAGCCGTTCATGTAGAACGTCTCGCCATTCGAATTGGAGTTCAGGTCGTTGAAACTCTTGTACCGGATGAACAGGTTGTTGTACTGACCCGCATCACCTACCGCGTCCGAGGTGATCCTGTAGAAGAAGACGCCATCGGTGAACATCGCATCCTTCGATGGGATCGCGGGAGCGATGTTCCCGCCGGCAAGGCCATCGGTATCCGTCGCCATGGCCTGCAGCGATGCGTACTTGATCCACGATGTGTACGGCGTGAAGCCATCCGTCCGGAGGAACACTTCCTCGGCGGCAGCGGTCCCGGCGAAGCCGCCGATGATGAGTGCGAAGGAGGCGAGGGCGGAGGACATTCGGTTCATGAGGAGGGGTCCTGTCGAGGTGTTGGTGGAGGCAGGCGTCGCAACGCTTGCTTGACCATCGCTAGCGCACGATTGAAGCCAACGGGACAGTCCGTCGGCTTTTCCCATGCAGCGCAAGGACTGTAGCCGCGAAACGCGGCTGGGCAAGTTCCGGGAACGCAATCGAGGCAACGTGCTGGCTGTCGCTCCCGGACCCAAGCGCACTGCAGCACGGTTGCGGAGCAGGTGATGAGGTGGATGCCTCGATCCCGGCGGTCCGGGCGCCCCTTACGGCGTGGTGCGCTGGTGCGTGAGCAGCCACGCGTAGACGTCGTGGCCTGCCGTCAGGTCGTAGGTCCGCGTCCAGGAGTCGTGCCCAACTCCTGGATAGATGGTGAGTCGCGCATCCACCGCACTGGGCACGGAGCAGTTCTGCATGCCCGTGATGGGTACCGCCGAGCCCGCCACCGGAATGACACCATCCGCATCGCCGTGGAAGGCCCAGATCGGATGGTTGCCCAAGAGACAGCCGCGTTGGTCGAAGGCGCTGATGCCGTTGCCGCAGATGGGAATGAAGGCAGCCGGCAGCACATTCGATCCGACGGTGCGCAGGTATTCCCATGTACCGATGGCGCCGCAGCTGAGACCGGTGAGGTAGATGCGGGAGGGGTCCACGTTGTAGTTGGCGGCAGCCCATTGCAGGAAGGCGCTCACGTCAGCGGGACTGTGACAGCCCTGCGGCACGCCTGACCCGCCGTTGGAGTTCTGGGGAGAGAGAACGACGAAGGCATCTCCGGCGGCCGATGCGGCCACGGGCCAGGCATTCGCGGAGATGAGCTTCGCGGGACCATGGGCCGTGAGCCTGATCAACTCCGCCGACGAGCCATTGCCGTTCTCGCCAATGCCGTGCAGGCACACCAGAAGCGGCCAGTCCGTGCGAGTGGCGTAGCCCACGGGCAAGTACTCCCAGAACCCCTGTTGCGCCGTGGTGGTTCCCTTGGGGCGCATTCGATGGCGATCCGATGAGACTTGGGGTGTGCAGCCCGCGTCGCCCCATGCGCCAAGCACGGCCCCCAGGTCGCCGCCATCCACGGCTCCACTGTCGTCAACGTCGCCGGCACACGGCGAAGTCGGACATGGTCCCCAGCCCGCAAGCACACCCGACAGGTCAGCGCCATCGATGAGGCAGTCCCCGTTGATGTCGGCCGGGCTTCCGGGCGGACACTGCACGACGGCGTTGATCTGCAGTTCGCCGATGTACACGTCCTGGTCGATCGCGCCGTTGCGCGCCGCGAAGCCGAACGACCAACCGGTTGGATCGATGTTCGCCATCGGCTGTGCACCTTGGTCGATGAAGATGGTGGAGCCAACGGTTCCAGGGAACGCCACCGAGACTCGAGTGCCCGTGGTGCGGGACCAATGGATCGTCGCAACGGCCATCCTGATCCTGTCCACGGCCTGCGTGGTGGTGACCCAGGTCACCGGCGCGAAGGACAGCGGGGTGAACGCAAACTGGCTTCCACCCCACTTGCCGTTGACGCCATTGGCTCCTGCGCCGGTGTAGGAGATGAAGCCGACGCTGAGCCCCGCCGCATCATCGTTGAATCCTTGAAGGCCCCACTCGCCACCGGACATGCGGTTGCCTGAGGCATTCGACAGGTCGCCCCAGAGGAACGAGAATCCGTCTCCTGCACCACCGTTGCTGTTCCGCAGGCTGAAGCGGAAAGTCGCCGTGAACTCCTTCACGGTGCCGGCTACCGGCGCGGATCGCCAGGTTCCCCAGGTCGCGGGAAAGCCATCGCGGACCGGTCGGAGGCGGGTGAATCCATTGAAGGAGAAGGTCTGGGCCTGACCGTACAAGGTGCCAGAGGGCGACACGCCAAAGTTCTCCACGATGGACGCGGTGCACGGGGTGGATCCCTGCCCGAGACCTGCCGCGGTGGTGGAGAAAGCCAAGACGGTCGTGAGCAGGCGACGGAAGCGATCCAGCATGGAACACTTGTAGCTGATCCGCGCGCCCATGCGCCACGAATCAGGAAACATTGTCCCCAACGGGGCGCCTCAAGGCCTCAAGCATCCTGTGACCGGGTGGCTCACTCGCGACCTGCTCGACAACGACAGCGGGGTCGGCTCGAGGCCGACCCCGCAGGGTGTGCATGGTGTGCAACGGTTCAGGCGCAGCGACTTGCGCTCAGGCGCGACGGCGTCGAGAAGCGCCGACACCGGCAACGGCCAGCAGTGCCATGGCGCCCGGGGCGGGAATCAAGGACGAGTCGATCGTCATGAAGTTGACTTCGGCGCCGTAGCCCGCGGAACTGGCCACGGTGAGGAACGGGGTGTTGTTGTAGAGATCGGGGCCGCTGGCGAAGACGCTGAAGCTCTGCACCACGCCGTTCACGACATCGGATCGCCAGCAGGTGCTGCCGGTGCCGGCCCAGTACCTGTTGTCGCCATTTTGACTTCCGCCACCGAACCCACTGGCATAGAAGTACGAGTTGTTGACGAGATCCGCAGCGGTGTTGAACGCATACATGCCGACATTGGCTGCAGAGTCGAAGGATGCCGTGCGGAAGAACCAGCCGTTGGTGGTGTTGGCGATGACGTCCTCGTTGTAGTACATGCCCTGCGTCATCTGGATGGCGAAGCCGCCCGAGTTCGCATTCAGGTCCGCGAGCGAGTTGTAGCGGACGTACGTGTTGTTGTAATTGAGCCCACCGTCGTTCTTGGTGGTCTTGTAGACGTACGTGCCGTCCGTGAAGATCCCGTCGGTGGACAGGATCGATGAGCTCGAGCCGACGTTGGTGCCGGCCACGTTCGCCGCCATGTCCTCAAGCGACGCGTACGACGTCCAGACGGTGGAGGAACCAACGGTCGATGAGCGGACGTACAGGAGCGTCGCCTCGGAGGAGGCCGCGAGACAGGCTGCGAAAAGGGCCGCGCCGGTCATGGCGAAGTGCGAAATGGTCATGATGTGGACTGCCTTTGAGGGGAAAGGGAAGAGGGGACGCGACCAACCTAGCCCCATGCCCGGCTGGTTCCAACGAAATCAAGATAAAGTTGGGAGGTTGTTCCGCTCTCGGGGGGACCTTGGTTCCGGCGCGGCGTGGCGGCTCGACCTGGGCCTCGTGGATAATGTCGTGGCATTTCTGGTTGGCGGGCTTGCGCCGCCCGGCTCGGGGATCACCTTGACTTCCGCACCATGGCTTTGGCGGCCGTGGACTGCCACAAAGAACCGATGAACACGATGGCCCGATCGCTCCCGGCGGTAAGTCTCTTCCGTAGCTTGGCTTCCACGCTGCCACTCTTGGTCGCGCTGTCCAGGGGCCACGCTGGATTCGATGTTCCCGTCGCGGTGGCACCGGGGTCGACCGCGACCATCACGCTCGCGATCACCGTCACCGACGGAGTCGACAGCGAGACCGATGTCGATTCGATCGTCGTGGCTGCCGACGGCAATGGCCGGTTCACGATCAGCCCCAACCAACCGCCGCATGACGGGGCCGTGATCCAGGAAGGCCGGTTCGGGTTCGGTGGGGGCACCCTTCAGTACGAGTTGTTCTGCTCGCCGGTGTTCGGGTGCATCCCGGTGACGGTGAACCTGGCCGGGCTCTCCGCAATGTTGGTGGCACCGTCGCAAGCGACGATCGTCCCCTCCGGACGCGCGGATTTCGGGACCACCTGGCGCGTGCAGGGCAACTACACCATCACCAGCCCGCTCTCGTCCTCGGCGGGTGCGATCGACGTGAACTCGCTCTCGCCCTTTGGGGGAACATTCGCCATCGGCGGCGGATTCATGCAGGTGTCGCAGCTGACGATCGGCGCCATCGACAGTCAGACCACGGTCGATTCGCTGCCCGGGGTCACCTTCCTGCTTCGCACCGAGGTGGCGTTCGGCAGCACCACCATGAACGGAACCTATGCGCCGCCGCCGCCGAACGGCTGTGGCAGCGCGGGCAACTGTGGCCTGGAGCACCAGGGCCCCGGCTGCAACGACATTGCCTGCTGCTCCGCCGTGTGTTCCGCGGATCCGTCGTGCTGCGCCTCGGACTGGGATGTGCTCTGCGTGAACCAGGCGGCGGCGCTCTGCGGCATCGCTCCCGAGAACGACAACTGCGCCGCGCCGAGGCCACTCTCCTTCGGCCGCTTCCCGTTCACCACCCGCAACTGCAACACCGACGGTGGATTCCTCATCACTGAGTGCCAGGATGTCCAGACGGCAGGAGCATTCACCAACGATGTGTGGTTCGTCTGCACCGCTCCGTTCGACAACGGCATCGCGGTGTCGACCTGCGGCCATGCGGGCTTCGATACCCGCATCGCCGTCTACGACGCGTGCGGCGGCATGCTGCTCGCCTGTGGTGACGATGTTGTCGGCTGCTCCGGGGGAACAACGCGCGTTGCATTCCAGGGTATCGCTGGCCAGACGTACCTGATCCGAGTGGGCGGGAAGAATGCATGGGGCGAGGGCGAGATCGATCTTGCGCTCACAGATGTCACGACGCCATGGCCAACAACGGTTGCGGCCACCTGGGCGGCATCGTCTGGTGGCAACGGCCATTCGTACGCGGTGCTCTCGTTCGCCTCGCCAACGAGCTTCGCGCAGGTCGCCGACCGGGCGACCGAGCTGGGTGGCTACCTCGCGACGATCACCAGCCCGGCGGAGCTTGCCTTCGTGCGCAGCGGCGTGCAGATCCCGCAGTTCGGTGGATCGACGGCCATCGGGCTCGTGCAAGGTCCGGGTGACGAACCCGCCGGTGGATGGGGATGGATCACCGGCGAGCCGCTGGCGTGGACGAACTGGAACATCGGCGAACCCAACGATGCCGGCGGTGAGGACTTCGCGAGCATCTATCCCGACGGAAGCTGGAACGACCAGGGTGAGCTCTTCCGCTACGCGCTGATCGAATTCGATGCGCCACCTTCATTGCAGGAGTGGACCTGGAGCGCGGATCAAGGCGGTGCGGGGCAGCGATACCGGTCGGTCATCGCGCCGATGTGGGTGAGCTGGGAACAGGCAGCCGCAGCAGCCCAGGCGATTGGCGGCACGCTGGTGGTGCTCGAGACGCCTGCCGAGGCGGAAGTGGTCTTCCGTGAACTCGTGCAGTTCCCAGCGCTGTGGAGCATGACCGCCTACAACGGTGGTCCGTGGGTCGGGCTGCGGAAGGACGTCGGGTCAGGCGTCTGGACGTGGCTCGGCGGCCGGTCGCTTGGGTGGAATCCCTGGAACCCCGGTGAGCCAAGCGGCTTCGGCGATGCGGCGTGCTTCTTCTCGTTGCAGGATGGCCCAGGCATCGGGCTCGACGACACGTGGACCGGCAACCAGCGCAGGGGTTTCATCGTCGAGCTGCCACCCAAGCCCTCGTGCCCGGCCGACATCAATGGCGATGGTCAGGTGGGAGGCAGCGACCTTGCGCAGTTGCTGGGCGCGTGGGGTTCGTGCGGCTCATGCCCCACGGATCTTGACGGCGACGGCATCGTGAGCGGTCCCGACCTGGCGATCCTGCTCGGCGGCTGGGGCTCCTGTCCCTGAGCGAGGCATCACCGCCGAGGCAGTGCTGTGGCTCGGTCTTGCACGGGCTTGGGATCGGTGCATGAAAGCCGACAATGGGTGGCCTCGTCCCGCGCCGTGACGTGACGCAATGGTCCCCGCGGCAGCGTGTGACGCAGCTAGCCTCCGCCCATGCCCACGCCGTCCGAACGATGCTGGTGGTGCGGGACCGATCCGCTCTACGTGGCCTACCACGACACGGAGTGGGGTGTGCCGGTCACCGATGACCGAGCGCTCTATGGGAAGCTCGTGCTCGATGGGTTCCAGGCCGGCCTGTCGTGGCTGACGATCCTGCGCAAGCGCCCGGCATTCGAGCGCGCGTTCAGGGGCTTCGATCCTGAACGGGTGGCGCGCTTCACGGAGCGCGACGTGCAGCGACTTCTTGGCGATGCCGGCATCATCCGCTCGCGGGCGAAGATCGACGCCGCCATCGGCAACGCGCGGGCATGGATGACCGTGATGCAGGCAGGGGACGGGAGCTTCCGTGACCTGCTTTGGGAACACGTCGGGCACCGCACGATCGACCTGAAGCTGGCGAAGCCGGGCGACATCCGCGCGCAGACACCGCAGAGCGAAGCGCTCGCCAAGGCGCTCAAGAAGCGGGGCTTCAAGTTCTGTGGCCCAGTGATCGTGCACGCCTTCATGCAGGCAGTCGGCATGTTCAACGAGCACCTGGTGACGTGCCCACGTCATCGTGCGTGCGCGCGCCTGGCTCGGGGCTGAGGGCCGGTTGCATCGCATGCATGACAGCGGGGCCGGCGCCAGGCCGACCCCGCGGGTCATGCATCATCGAATGACGAGAGTCACTTGCGGCGACGCGCACCAACGAGCCCGGCAACGCCCAGCAGGGCGATTGCGCCGGGCGCGGGGACCGCGATGTAGAGGTCTCCGGCGAGGTAGTTTATGTTGCTGTTGATGGTCTGCGCGACATTTCGGTTCAGCAGATCCTGGAAGCTGTTGTAGACGGCGAAGCCGTCCACGCTGCCGCCCGGCCCGCCGGTGTTGGTGCGGTAGATCTTGCCTTCGAAGCCGAAGAATCGGTCGTTGAACGAGTAGTTCATTCCGTAGCTGTAGAAAGTGCCGTTGGTGTTGTTCACCAGGTCCATGAACGTCGCGTACCGGGTGACCCCGGTGTTGCTGTTCGATGAGCTGAAGTTTCGGTAGAAGGCCGTGCCGTCGTGGAAGAAGTCGTCTTCCCAGTTCCACGCAAAGGACAGGTTGAAGACCTGGCCGCCGGTGTTCGTGCGGAGGTTGGCCATCGGGTCACTCGCCGGGGCGGCGTAGCGAATGATCTGCGAGATCTGGTTGTTGCCGTTCACGACGGTGCGATAGATGAACGGATCCGCCGTCTGGTTCTGGACGAAGTCGCCGAAGATGTACGTGTGGCGCATCGACGAGAGGTTCGGCGAGAAGTTCGTGTTCCCAGCCCCAAGGTTATTGCCGAGGTTCTGGAGCGACGTGTAGGTGGCGTAGCTTCCGGAAACGTCGTTGTAGACGTTCGTGCGGTAGATGGCCGTGATGGCGGCGTTGGCGACCGATGGAGCGCAAAGGGCCACGACGGTGAGCGCGAGGGTGGAACGCATGGTGTATGAATCCTGGAGGGGAGGGAAAGGGAGACGAGCCGCCGCACAGCCACTGGACATGCGGGGACCGGGAGGGGCGAAGAGATGCCCTCACTCGGAACATGATCCAGCGAAGTCTGCATATATAACCAATCTTTACCGTGGTGCTTGCCCGGGTCGCCGGAGCAGGTACGGTCCCGGTCGACTTGGCCCCCGAGTGGGGCCCCGGTCATCCAGGAGCCGGCATCATGCGATCAGCACCCCTCCCGACCTCGCTTGCGGCCACTTTGGCGTCGGCAGCGACCTTCTTGCTCCCCGTCGCCGGTGCGCAGGGCGCCTTCGACGTACCGGTGGTGGTCACCCCGGGCTCCACCGCGACCATCACCCTGGCCATCACGGTCACGGACGGCGTGGACAGCGAGACCGACGTCGATTCGATCCAGGTCGCCGTCGACGGCAATGGTCGGTTCACGATCAGCCCCAACCAGCCCCCGCATGACGGGGCGGTCATCCAGGAAGGGCGCTTCGGGTTCGGTGGGGGCACCCTTCAGTACGAGTTGTTCTGCTCGCCGGTGTTCGGGTGCATCCCGGTGACGGTGAACCTGGCCGGACTGTCGGCGACGCTGGTCGCGCCGTCGCAGGCGACGATCATCCCCTCGGGCAGGGCCGACTTCGGCACGACCTGGCGGGTGCAGGGCGACTACACGATCACCAGTCCGCTGTCGGCGTCCGCCGGGGCGATCGACGTGAACTCTCCGTCGCCGTTCGGTGGCACGTTCGCGATCGGCGGGGGATCCATGCAGGTCTCGCAGTTGACGATCGGCGCGATCGACAGCCAGACGACCGTGGACTCGTTGCCGGGTGTGACGTTCCTGCTCCATACGGAGGTTGCCTTCGGCGCGACCACGATGGTCGGCACGTATAGCCCGCCGCCACCGAACGGCTGCGGCACCGGGGCGAACTGCGGCCTCGAGCATGCGGGTCCCGGCTGCAACGACGTGGCGTGCTGCTCGACCGTGTGCGGCGTGGATCCGTCCTGCTGTGCCTCGGACTGGGACGTGCCGTGCGTGAACCAGGCCGTTGCCCTGTGCGGCATCGCTCCCGAGCACGACAACTGCGCGGCGCCACGTCCGCTGTCGTTCGGCCGATTCCCCTTCACGACGCGCAACTGCAACACGGACGGCGGCAGCCTGATCACCGAGTGCCAGGACATCGCCACCGCAGGGGCATTCACGAACGACGTGTGGTTCGTGTGCACGGCACCGTTCGACAACGGCATCGCCGTGTCGACCTGCGGCCATGCGGGCTTCGACACTCGATTGGCCGTCTACGACGCCTGCGCCGGCGTGCTGCTTGCGTGCAGCGACGATGGGCCCGGCTGCGGCGGGGGCACGTCGCGCCTGGTCTTCCCGGGCACCGCGGGGCAGTCGTATCTCGTGCGGGTCGGCGGGAAGAATGCCTGGGGGGACGGTGAGATCGACCTGGCGTTGGCAGACGTGGGCCCCGCGTGGCCAACCAGCGTGACGGCGACCTGGTCGACGGCATCGGGCGGGAATGGTCATGCCTATGCGGTGCTGGCGCTGCCCGGCGGCACGACCTTTGCGCAGGCCGTCGCCCGCGCTGCAGAACTGGGCGGCTACCCGGCCACCATCACCAACGCTGCGGAGTCGGCGTTCCTGCGCTCCAACATCGTCGTCCCGCAGCTCGGCGGACCGACGGCCATTGGGCTGGTGCAGGGCGACGGCGCCGAGCCGGCCGGCGGTTGGTCGTGGATCACCGGTGAGCCACTCTCGTGGACCAACTGGAACGTCGGCGAGCCCAATGATGCGGGCGGCGAGGACTTCGCGGGCCTCTATGCGGACGGCTCATGGAACGACCAGGGGCCGCTGTTCGGCAACGTGCTCATCGAGTTCGATGCCCCACCCGTGCTGCAGGAGCGCACCTGGACGGTCGATGAGGGCGGCGCAGGCCAGCGCTACTGTGCGGTCATCTCGCCCATGCGCGTGAGTTGGGAGCAGGCCGCGGCGGCGGCGAACGCCATCGGCGGCACGCTTGCCGTGCTCGACACGCCCGAGGAAGCGGCGTGGATCTTCCGTGAGCTCGTGAGTTACCCCGCACTCTGGAGCATGACTCCGTACAACGGTGGACCGTGGGTCGGACTGCGCAAGCAGCCCTCGGGCAGCTGGGGGTGGATGGATGGGACGCCCTTGTCGTGGAACCCCTGGATGCCCGGTGAACCGAGCGGCTTCGGGGACGCAGCATGCTTCTTCGCCGTGCAGGGAGGGCCGGCGATCGGGCTCGATGACACCTGGACCGCCAACCTGCGCCGGTCCTTCATCGTCGAGCTGCCGCCGGCACCGTCCTGCCCGGCCGATGTCGGTGGCGATGGGCAGGTCGGCGGAAGCGACCTTGCCCAGTTGCTCGGTGCGTGGGGGCCATGCGCCGGTTGCGCCACGGACATCGACGGCGACGGCGTCGTCGCGGGTCCGGACCTTGCGGTGCTGCTTGGTGCGTGGGGTACGTGCCCTTGAATCTCGGGCTGGCGGGATTTGCGGCCGGCGCAGCCGGCCCAGAAGCCCGCGCGGCCGAAGGCCGCAGCGGCGCGCAGCGCCGCGCAGACCGACCCCGAAACGACGAAGCGGAAGGCGCTGGGGCCTTCCGCTTCGGAGTGAGGAGTCGGGCTGGCGGGATTTGAACCCACGACCTTTTGACCCCCAGTCAAACGCGCTAGCCAAGCTGCGCTACAGCCCGAGAGGGGAAGGAGTATAGCGGGATCTGCGTCCTCGCCGAACGGCCGCATAATGCCGCTCTGATGCGCGGACTTCGTTCCTTGCTTGCTGATCTCCATGCCCGCTCTGCCCGGGCGTGGTCGGCGCGGTGCCTGACCTGTGGGAACGCCTTCCCTTATCCAGGCATCCGTCTTGCTGCCGCGGGCCGACCCATCAAGCCGCTGCGATGCCCTCGATGCCAGCGGTGGCGATGCTGCAGGATCGAGCCGACTTCCAAGCCTCGATAGAGTGCCCCACCCATGAGAGCAACAGCATTCCTCGTCGCCGTGCTCGTTTCAGCCGGCTGTGCAACCATCGCAAAGGACGCCTCGCAGTCGACGAAGGCCGTTGGCCCCGCCGCGGTAACGGCGCTCGAGCCGCTGGCCTTCATGCAAGGCGCCTGGACTCAGCAGCAGGCCAACGGTGCGATGATCGAGGAGCACTGGATGCCGCCGCGTGGCACGGCCATGCTTGGGTCGTTCCGTCGCATCCTCGGCAACGGGGCAGTGCCCTTCTACGAGTTCACGCAGATCGTGGCAGAGAAGGATCGCGTCGTTCTGCGCCAGGTGCATATCCACGGCAACTTCGAGCCTGACCCCAAGCGCACCGAGCCGATGGAGCTCGTGCTCGAGCGTGCAGGCAGTGACAGCGCGACCTTCGTGCCCGCTGCGGAACGAGCCAACGCAGGCGAGCTCGAGCGCATCACGTACGCGAGCGAAGGTGCTGATGTGCTTGTGCTCACCGTGCAGCCGAAGGCCCGCGAGGGCAAGCCTGCGGATCCGCCGCTGGTGTTCCGGATGCAGCGCTGTCGCTGAGCCATCGACGGCCCGGGGTTGCCGCAGAAGAAGAACCGCTGCGTGACCCGGGGATCCGAGCCACGCAGCGGTTGCCAACGGACAGGGGGAGATTCGAACTCCCGATACGGTTACCCGTATACAGCATTTCCAATGCTGCTCCTTCAACCGCTCGGACACCTGTCCAAGGTGGGCCACTAGAGTAGCGGCATGAGCGCACCTGCTGCGCCGCCTGACCTGCATGGCATCCTGGTGATCGATAAGCCGCTTGGCATGACCAGCATGCGCGTGGTCGAGCGCGTGAGGTACCGCGCGTCCAAGGCCCGCACGGGCCACGCAGGCACGCTCGATCCCCTGGCCACTGGCGTGCTCGTGGTCGCCATCGGCCGCGCGACCAAGTCGATCGATCGATTGATGGCGGGCGAGAAGCGCTACGAGACGACCATCGACCTCTCCGCCTTCACCACGACGGATGACAGCGAGGGCGAGCGCACGGAGGTGCCTGCCGGCGCGCCCTCGATCGAGTCCGTGCGCGACGCCTGCAGCCGCTGGCTCGGAGAGGTCATGCAGAGGCCTCCGGCCTTCAGCGCGATCAAGGTGCAGGGGCGGCGCTCCTACGACCTCGCGAGATCGGGAGAGGCGCGCGAGCTCGCAGCGCGCCCGGTCATGATCCACGGCATCGAGATCGACGCGTACGACTTCCCGATGCTCTCGCTTCGCGTGCACTGCGGGAAGGGGACGTACATCCGAAGCCTTGCCCGCGACCTGGGCACCGCGCTGGGGACCGGCGGGCATTGCCGCTCCATCCGGCGTACTCAGGTCGGCATCTACGACATCGGGCAGGCCATCCGCATGGATGACCTGCCCGAATCGATCGTGCAGGGGATGCTGCTGCCGCTGCCGGCCTGAGCGCCGTTCAAAGCGTCCAGGACGAGAGCATCAGGCCCAGGTCGTTGCCGTCCACGATGCCATCATCGTTGATGTCGGCGATCGCCAGCGAGGAACCCCAGGCGGCCAGCAACACGCCGAGGTCCGCGGCGTTGACCAGACCATCGCCGTTGGTGTCGGCCGGAAGGGCCGGCACCGGCGTGATCGTGAGGTTGGCGGTGTACAGCTGGAGGTCGTTGGTCGTGGTCACGGGGGCAACGCGCACGTAGTAGGTGCCGGCGGTGGTGAACTCGTAGTTCGAGAGCACCTCGGCCTGCCCCAGGGTGTTGACGTCCTGAGTCGTCAGGATGGTCCCGGCGGAGTTCAGCACGTCGATCTTCAGATTGTGGATTGATGAGGCCGTGATGCTGGTCCCGGTGTTGCATGCCTGGGTTTGCGGCCCCGCGGTGTAGGTGCCACCCTGCGGGATCACGGTGAGCGAGACCTTGGTGCCCGCGGTGGCCACGATCTTCCAGAGGTCGACGTCGCTGTTGTCGTCGATCGAGAGGTTCGTGTAGCTGGTCAATCCCTCGGCGTTCGTTGGGATGGCCGCGTTGGCCAGCGCATCGGATGCTGCCTCAAGGTGGTCGCCGTACTGGCGCTGCGCACCACGGATGTCGTCGATCTGCGGACCATCCACGTTGGTGAAGATGAACGGCTCCATCAGCTTCACGGATGCCGCCGGGCACACGTGCGCCAAGCCGATGCCGTGGCCATGCTCATGCGCGACGATGTTGCGGAAGTAGCGATAGTTGTTCGTGGTCGGCCCCCAGCCCGCATCGGAATTCAGGACCATGTCGCCGTTGTTGGGGAACTGGTTGTACGCCAGGATCGAGGTGTTGGTGAGTCCACGGCCGGCGATGCGCACATCGCCGCGGGTCGTGCCGCCCGCGCTGCCCCACGCAGCCCCGTCATCGGTGACCTCGACGTACGACAATCCGGTCAGGTCGCTCCAGCGCTGGAAGACCTGGCGCAGCAGGTTCTTGCCGTTCTCGAGCGAGCCGAAGCGAGCGGCGAGCGTGGCGTTCACGTTGTTCGGCGCGCTGCCGATGCCGAGCCCAACCTCGTCGGGGATCGTCACGCCATCGGGAACGATCGACCAGCGGATCTGCAGGGGCTGGCCCTGGGCGCTGCTGCCATTCAGGTTCCACCGAGGCTGCAGTTCATAGGCAAGCCCGCCATCCATGCCGCCATTGAGCCAGACGTTGATCAGGCGCTGCGTCACCTCCGCGACGAATGCAGGATCGGCATCCTCGGTGAAGCACATCGAGATCGGCAGGCCCGCGGGCAGGTCAGCGCACTGGATGCCGTTGGCCTTGACGTGGTGGTTGCACCCTGCGCTGCACCCGTGCTCCGGCCGCGGCACGAACGTCGGTACGGCGCTCAAGGCGGCGGCCATCGAACCTGCGAGCAGCGTGAACGCAACAGCGACCTTCGTGGGGCAGTTCTTCATGATGCAGCATTCTCCGTGGGGGCCCTGAACGGATTCAGGGACTTCTGAAACAGTAGCCCGATTGGGGGCCAAAGCGAGTCGCGGGACAGAAAGTCGGCCCAAACGCCGGATGGTCGAGTCAGCCATCCCGAGTCGGGAGCGACGCGATAGGGCCGTGGCGTTCTGGACTGAACCAAGCGTCATCGAAGGCACGTGGCGCTACGCGCTCGACCACGATTCGGCGCAGGAATCGACTGCCCTCGGGCCAGTCCGCGACCACGGAGACCAGCTCGTTGGTCCGCGCGTCGGCCACCAGCCGCACGCGAGTCGGCAAAGGTGGTGCGTGCATGCCGCGACGACCTTTCCGGATCGATGGCCCCTCGCGTTCTTTGGGCTCGTCTTGGGGCATCTTCGGCCGGGCCGCGGCGGCCACCTCGGGTCGAAGCGTGGCCTCGATGACGACCAGTGGATCGCCCTCGGCCGTGCGCGCCTGGGTGCCGGTCACGACCGTGAGATCGAATCCGCTCTCGAGTCGATCGAGCAGGGGCTGGAGCGTCAGCAGTTCCTCGTCATCGTTCTCGCTGTCCTGATCGCTCGGGGGACCGCCCATGAGCGGCATGGGATCGCGCATGCGCAGCGGATCCGAGCTGCGGGTCACGACGCCGGCGAGGTCAATCTGCCAATACTCGGTGCCATCGAAGCCCCAGGCGATGGGTGGCGCGCCGTGACGATCCCCGAATCCGGGTCCATCATGACCGCGAGGCATCGGTCCAGGGGGGGCTGCAGGGGCCGGGGCATCGGTGCTCGGTCGATCAGCGTGCTCCGGTCCACGTCGGCCACGACCTCCCGCCATCGGAGGTGGTCCCGGTTCGCCGCGCATGCCCGGTTGGCCGGTCCCCTTGCCCTGTCGGCCGCCGGCTTCCCCCGGTACGCGTGGCCCCAGCGGCAGGGCATCGAGATCGATCGCGAAGACGAAGCGGCGACCTGTTCCGACGTCGACCATCGCCTCGCGAAGGGACTCGGTGCCATCCCGGTTGGCGAGCACGATGGTCTGGCGATACGAGCGATTGCCGGTGGCGAGCCGGTTTGAGATCGACTGCAACGTGGCGTAGGCGGAGTTCGTTGCGGGGCCGATCGAGAGCACCACGGCGATCGTGAGCGTGGCGGCGAGCGCACCCGCCGCAGCGAACCGAGCCACGCCGAATCGACCCAGACGCGCGAGCACGCCGTCGCGGGGGTCGATCCGTGCGATCGCGGCACGGACCCGCCGATCCTGCTGCGCAGCGTGGTCCGCCGCGAGCGAAGCCAGCAGGCCGTGCACAAGCCGCTCGTCCGGGCCCGAGTCCCTGGTGTCGATGTCATGCATCGTCATGCCGGTGCTCCATTGAGGAAACCCTTGATTCGCAGGCATTCCGCCAACTGCAGCCGTGCCCGGTACAGGCGCTTGCGGAAGGTCTCATCGGTGGTTCCGGCGGTCGCCGCTGCGACACGTGGGTCCAGTGACTGCGCATAGATGAGTTCAACGGCCTCGCGCTGCTCGGGCGCCAGCCGCTGCATGCAGTCCATGAGCGGCTGCAGCCGGTCGGCGAAGCGATCGGCGGGTGTGCTCTCGATGCGCGCGAGCTGCTCCTCGATGTGCAGTACGGCCGCCTCGCCGGCGATCTCATGGCGGCGCTGCTGCTTGCGGGCGAGCCCGAGCAGCGTGTTGCGCGCAATCCCGCGCAGCCACGGTGCGAAGGGCCGGCTTCGATCGAAGTCAGGCAGCCGCCGCCACGCCACGATGATCGCTTCCTGGAAGGCATCCTCGACGAGCGCGTCGTTCCAAGCCATGGCCCGCAGGTACGCCATGAGCATGTCGGCATGTTCCCGCACGAGGATCTCGAAGGCTTGGCTGTCGCGGGGGGCCATCGCAGGGCATTGTCGCAGGGATCGCCGCATGGGACACGCCGCCGGATAGAGTTCGGCTCTTTCCCATGCTGCGGATCGCAATCAAGATGCTCTTTGGCGACGGGGCCCGGTTCTACGGGATCCTGTTGGGTCTGGCCTTCGCCAGCCTGCTGATCGCCCAGCAATCCAGCATCTTCGTCGGCCTGATGAGCAGGACGAGCGCCTTCATCCGCGATACCCCGCAGGCCGACATCTGGGTCACGGACCCCGACTTGCTCTCGGTCGACGATGCCAAGGCGCTGCGCGATACGGACCTTCAGCGCGTGCGGGGTGTACCGGGCGTCGCTTGGGCCGTGCCGCTCTTCAAGGGCCTGCTTGGGGTCAAGCTCGGAGATGGTCGTCGAACCGTCTGTGAGGTGGTGGGAATCGACGACGCCACGCTGATCGGCGGGCCGCACACGATGCTCGACGGACAGGTCGCGGACCTGCGCCAGGCCGATGCCGTCATCGTGGACAATCGTCGGCTCGCGCGGGAACTTCGGATGGCCACGGGCGAGCGCGGCCCCGACGGCAAGCCGGTCTATCGTCCGATGCGGGTCGGCGACGAGATGGAACTCAACGAACGCCGCGCCGTCGTCGTGGGCATCTGCGACAACGGCGAGAGCTTCCAGTACGCGCCGCAGGTCTACACGACCTACTCGCGTGCGCTGCAGTTCCAGCCCGCCGTCCGTCGCGTCATGAGCATGGTGCTGGTCAAGGCCGAGCCCGGGCATGATCCGACGGAACTGGCGCGCCGGATCGAGGAACGGACCGGCTTGAGTGCGCTGCCTGCATCGCCGTTCGAGTGGAAGACGATCGGCTTCTGGATGCGCGAGACAGGCATCCCCATCAACTTCGGGATCGCGATCGCCCTTGGCTTCTTCGTCGGCGTCGCGATCGCGGGGCAGATGTTCTACAACTTCACGCTCGAGAACCTGAAGTACTTCGGCGCGATGAAGGCGATGGGTGCGAGCTCCTGGCTGCTCTTGCGCATGGTCGCTCTGCAGGGGGTGGTCGCCGGCGCGATCGGGCTCGGGCTCGGGCTCGGACTCGCGAGTGCGTTCGGCCTCTCCAACAATCCCGACCGTCTCGCCTTCGTCATGACCTGGCACATCCCGGTCATCACGGCCGGAGCCGTGCTGGTCATCGTGGTGGGGGCGAGCCTCATCAGCATGATCCGCGTGATCCGGCTCGATCCCAAGAGCGTGTTCCAGGGATGAGCGCCATGGCCACCAACCTGGCGATCGATGCCGCCGACGTGACCAAGGCGTACGGCAAGGGCGAGAATCGCGTGGTCGCGCTCGCTGGTGCCGATCTGCGCGTGCCCTACGGCGAGCTCGTGATGCTCGTCGGCCCATCGGGTTGCGGCAAGACCACGCTCATCTCGATCCTTGCCGGATTGCTCAGGCGCGACGGTGGCACGTGCAGCGTGCTCGGCGTGGATCCGCAGGCACTGCGCAACGGCCCGCGCACCGCGTGGCGTGGGCGCAACGTGGGCTTCGTCTTCCAGCAGTTCAACCTCGTGCCCACCGTGACGGCCCAGGAGAACGTGGCGATCCCGCTGCTGATCCAAGGCACGCCGCGCGCTGAAGCGATGGGCCGCGCGGGTGACATGCTCCGCAAGGTCGGTCTTGGCGGGCGCGAGCGCAGCCTGCCCCTGCAGATGTCCGGCGGCCAGCAGCAGCGCGTGGCGATCGCGCGTGCGCTGGCTCCCAATCCGCGGCTGCTCGTGTGCGATGAGCCCACGAGCGCGCTGGATGGTGCCACCGGACAGAGCGTGATGGAACTGATCGCCCGCGTGGCACATGAGGATGGCCATGCGGTGGTGGTGATCACGCACGACGAACGCATCTTCCGTTTCGCGAACCGCATCATCCACATGGACGATGGCCGTGTCACGCGCACCGATGTCCCACCGAAGGAGCACGCATGAACCTGCGCACCATCGTCCTGCCCGTGTTGGCCGTTGCCGGCCTCGTTGCCACCGTGGCTGCCGTGAAGAAGATGGAGTTCCGCACGCTCGACGTGCCCGTTCCCGTGTCGCCTGCACCAAGCCCGTTCGAGAGTCGCATCGCGGCCACGGGCCTGGTTGAGCCGCTGGGCGGCGTGACCTACGTCGATGCAGCCGATGCCGGCGTGGTCGGGCGCGTTGCGGTCGCCGAGGGCGATGCGGTGAAGGTCGGGGACATCCTCTGGGAACTCGACCACGCGCGCACGCGGGCCGAGCTCGGCCTGGCCGAGGCCGAGCGAGCGGTGGCGATGGCGCAACTCGTGGATGAAGAGGCTCGACTCAAGGCCCTCATGGAAAGCGGCGCGGCCGAGGTCGTGCCGCAGGTCGAGCGCGTGGCGCGTGAGCAGTCGGCCAAGGTCGCTGCGGCGCGGGTCCAGCGTGCTGATGCGCAGGTCCAGGCGGCGCAGGCCCAGCTCCACCGCGAAACCGTGCGCAGCCCGATCGACGGTACGGTGCTCTTCGTCGATGTCCGGCCCGGCGAGTACGCGCCCCCCGGTGGGCGTCGCATGGCGATCGGATCCATCGACCCGATGCAGGTGCGTGTGGACATCGACGAAGTCGAATTCGCGCGCTTTGCGCAGGGTGGCAAGGCTCAGGCGAGCCTTCGTGGCGTGCCCGGCAGCTCCCTGCCGCTCAAGTTCCTTCGCGTGGTGCCGCTGGTGCAACCCAAGCGGACGCTCACGGGCGAAGCCGCCGAACGCATCGACACCCGTGTGGTGCAGGTCATCTACGAACTCGGCCAGGGCACACATCGCGTGCAGCCGGGCCAGGTCGTCGACGTCTACATCGAGGTTCCCGACAGCGTGCAGTGAACCGGGCTGTCAGGCCGGGTGCACCATGTCCTTGGGCTGCACGATTCGGTCATAGGTCGCTGCATCGACGTAGCCCAGAGCAAGAGCTGCTTCCTTGAGGGTGGTGCCCTCATGGTGCGCCTTCTTGGCGATCGCGCTGGCCTTGTCGTAGCCGATGTGCGGAGCGAGCGCCGTGACCAGCATGAGCGAGCGATCGACCAGGTCGGCCACGCGCTTCTCGTCGACGGTGATGCCCTCGGCGCAGAACTCCCGGAACGCGTCGCAGGTCCCGGTGATGAGTTCGCAGCTGTGCAGGAAGTTGTAGGCGATCACCGGCTTGAACACGTTGAGCTCGAAGTTGCCCTGGCTCGCCGCGGTCAGGATCGCCTGGTTGTTGGCCATGACCTGCACGCAGACCATCGTCATGCTCTCGGACTGCGTGGGGTTCACCTTGCCGGGCATGATGCTGCTGCCGGGTTCGTTCTCAGGGATCACGAGCTCGCCGATGCCGCAGCGCGGGCCGCTCGAGAGCCAGCGCACGTCGTTGGCGATCTTCATCATGCCGGCGGCGAGCGCGGCAAGGCATCCGTGCGCGACCGCCACGTTCTCGTGGCCGGCGAGTGCCTGGAACTTGTTGGGCGCGCTCACGAAGGGCACGCCGGCGGCCGTGGCGAGTTCCGCGCTGACCTTCTCGCCGAAGCCCTTGGGCGCGTTCAGGCCGGTCCCGACGGCGGTGCCTCCGATCGCCAGCCGGTGCATCAACGGCAGCGTCGCGCGGATCGCCTCGATGGCGATGTCAAGCTGCGCAACCCAGCCGCTCATCTCCTGGCCGACCGTGAGCGGCACCGCATCCTGCAGGTGGGTACGGCCGATCTTCACGATGCCATCGAACTCCCTGGCCTTGGCCGCGAAGGCATCGCGCAGGCGCACGACCGCGGGGATGACTTCGCGCTCGACCTCGAGGGCGCAGGCCACGTGCAGTGCCGTGGGGAACGTGTCGTTGGACGACTGGCCCATGTTCACGTCGTCGTTGGGGTGGATGGGTTTCTTGCTGCCCATCGTTCCGCCCGCCAGCTCGATCGCGCGATTCGAGATGACCTCGTTCACGTTCATGTTGGTCTGCGTGCCCGAGCCGGTCTGCCAGACCTTGAGCGGGAAGTGGTCGTGGAGCTTGCCCGCGATCACTTCGTCAGCCGCACGCACGATCAGGTCCATCTTCTCCTTCGGCAGCCGGCCGGCGCCGTTGTTGGCGATGGCGCAGGCCTTCTTGAGCATGGCCATGGCGGTGATGATCTGCCGCGGCATCGTGTCGCCGAAGGGGAAGTGGTGGTGGCTGCGCTCGGTCTGAGCACCCCAGTAACGGTCGCAGGCGACCTGGATCGGTCCTAAGGCGTCGGTCTCGGTACGGGTGGCGGTGGTGGGGGTCTGGGTCATGCTGATGTCCTTGATTGGGTCGGGGATGGTAGGGGCGCAGCCAATGGCGGGCGATGAAGCGCGCCAAGCCGAATGCGCCGTCAGCCCGCGTTCCAAGCCAGGTCGGCAGGCACCGGCTGGAGCCGCCCGTCGCGGTCGATGCACGCCAACGTCGTGGCACCCTCGACCAGCAATGCACCGTCGCGCATCACGCGGTAGCGGTGCTCGATCTTCACGGGGCCGCTGGCCACCAGCTCGCAGTGCACGGTGACAAGGTCGTCGTAGCGGGCCGGTGCGCGGTACCGGGCCTCGAGCTTGACGACGGCAAGCAGCAGCCCGGCTTCTTCCATCGCGCGGTAGCTGCCACCCTTGGATCGAAGCAGTTCGGTGCGCGCCATCTCGAACCAGACTGGATAGACCGTGTGGTGCACGACGCCCATGGGATCGCATTCCACGTAGCGCACGCGGACCGGAAGGTCGATGGATGCCACGGGATCGGTGCTCATGCGGGTCCCAGCACGGCCATGCGCATGCCGCTGTCGTCTGGGCTCGTGAACATGAGGGCGCGGCCGTTGCGCGCCAGTTCCATGGAGCTTGGATCGGCCCACGACAGTGGAATAGCACCACTGCGCAGGCAGAACTCGCTCGGATCGAAGGACTGCAGGGCAGGCAGGCCGATCTGCGCGGCCAGGTAACCGTGGTAGGCGGCCGTGCGTGCGCGAACATCCTCGCGCATCAGGTGATGGGCCAGCCCGAACTCGATCACGGCTCGGTTGGAGGGATTGAAGGTGAGTGCCGCTCGCAGCAAGGCGGCGAAGCGGTTGGGGTCGAGGTAGTACGCAAGGCCCTCGGCGACCCACAGGGTCGGTTGATCCGCGCGCCAGCCGTTCGCTCGAAGTCCCGAAAGAAGCGTGCCCAGGTTCGACAGGTCGGCCTCGATCATCCGCATGCGGTTGGCAGCGACCGGGAAGAGCTGTTGCACGAGCGCTTCCTTGTCGCGCTGATGGTGCAGGTCGACCTCCCAGATGCGGGCATCGATGAACTGATGTGCCCAGTCGATGCCCATCGCGCTCCAGCCCGCACCGAGCACCACGACCTGGCGACCTACTGCGGGCGCGTTGACGGCGATGGCATTCATCCACGTCCAGAGCTGCCACTTGCGCAGCACGAAATGCATGCGCGCATGCGGCCACTGCTCGGCGACGTGGTCGGCCATCTCGCGGCCAGCCTGCGTATCGAGCTGCTTGACGTAGGTGCGGCCTGCGTCGGTGTGTGCTGCCTCCTCGCCCGTGAGGCGCATGACCATGGCAGCGGTCACGCCCACGTGCAGGCGCTGCAGCGATCCTTCGGAGGCATCGGGAACCGGATCCACGCGCCGATGGTACGGCTCGAGCGCGTGGCCGCGGTACGCTCCCGCGCATGCGCACGATCTCCTCGATCATCCTCGCTTCCCTCACGGTGCCCGTCGTCACGGTCCTTGCTGTGCAGGCACCGCCGGCTGCGGCTCCTGCATCACCCGAGGCGGCTCCGACGAAGGCCAGCGAGACGTCGAAGCCCACCGATGTCACCGGCTCGCCCAAGGATGCCGCCAAGGCCGAGTTCACCGTCACGAGCCCCGCGTTCAAGAACAACGAACGACTGCCGGTCGAGTACTCGACCGACGGCGAGAACGTCTCGCCCGCGATCCAGTGGGAAGGCACGCCCGCGGGCACGAAGTCCTTTGCGCTCATCTGCCACGATCCGGATGCGGGGCAGTTCATCCACTGGATCGCCTGGAACATCCCGGCCGACTGCAAGGGGCTTCCTCGCGGTGTGAAGCGTGCCGCCACGCTCGAGGACCCCAAGGGCATGCGCCAGGGCTTCACGGGCTGGGGCAAGGCCAAGGGCGAGGGCTACCTCGGGCCTGCGCCGGGCAAGGGTTCGGGTGATCATCACTACACCTTCACCGTCGTGGCGCTCGACACCGACTTTCCTGCGGACAAGGTCTTCACCGCGCGCGAACTCCGCTCGGCGATGAAGGGTCACGTGCTGGGCAAGGCGGAGCTCGTCGGCATCTTCAGTCGCTGAGCGACGGCGTCGCGCATCCTCACCACATGACGCATGCGGCGTCGGGCCGTTGGATCACGCAGGATCCGGCACCGCCCACCGAGGCCAAGGGCCCGGGTGGGGCGTCAGGGCGCGCCGGCAGGCGAGATCACCGTCGGCTGCGTGCCGGGAGCCGGCTGTTGCGCGCTCTCCGGTGACGGCGGCGGCGGGAAGAGGATCGCCGACAGGCTGGTCGCGCGCCACGAAGGCAGCTTGAACTCGAAGCCTGCGCAGCGGGCTCCGGCCTTGTCCAGCGCCGTCACGCGGTCGCGCTCGACCTCCTCGGTCGGCTCGGGCTGGTCGGCCACGCGTTCGACGTTGACCTTCAGCCACAGGTCATTGCCATCCTTGGCGATGTCAAGGTCGATCGCACGCGAGCGGGAGAGCACTCGGATCAAGCGATGTTCCGGGTACTCCTTCGCGGCACGGACATCATCGATCTCGAGGCGCGAGAGCAGTTCGGGAATGGTGCGCTGTGCGCTCTCGCGCTGCGTCTCGAGCAGCGTGGCCGCGGGCTCGACCTGTGCGGCGGTCCAAGCGCCAGCCTCGCCGCGCGTGAATTCGACGCCACCGAGCGTGAATCGATCCAGATCGCCGCTGGGCAGCGTCATGAGCTGGCGGTCGATGTAGTTCACGAGCTCCAGCGTGCTGCGGAACGTGCCCGAGCACTTCCAAGCCTGCGATTCACCCAGGAGCCGCGCGAACTGCGCCTCCGGGCTGAAGCGCTCCTTGCCGATCACGACTTCGGCGATCGGTGCCTCGCCCGCCAGCACGCGCACGAGCTTGGCCGCACCCTGGTCATCGGGCCACGCCAGGCTGAGCTCCCCCAGACGCTCCTTCACGCTCGTCATGGCCTCGATCTTCTCGAGGCTCGCGAGCGCAGCCAGGATCTCGTTCACGCGCACGGTCTCGGCGCGGAAGCCGCCGGCGTCGGTCAGGATCCAGCCGTCGCCGTCCTTGCGCAGGCGGAGGGTCTTCGCGCCCTGAGCCAGTTCGATCGCCGAGATCTCCTTGGCGCGCGGGGCAAGCCTGGCCAAGAGCGCCTCACGCTTCCCGCTGGGTGATTCGCCGGTCTCGGCGGTGGGCTTCACGAGGATCGCCACGACGACGAGTGCCGCCGCGACCATGCTGATGGCGAGGATCGGTCGCTTCATGGGTCAGGCCTTCTTGGTGGTGCGGTGCAGGTGCGAACGGCGGACGAGCATGATGGCAGCAAGCCCCGCGACGACGAGCGGCCACGCCACCACGTTGACCAGCATCAGACGGGTGCCCAGGCCCTCGTATTCGCGGCGCAGGTTGAACTGCACCGAACGCAGTTCCTTGCGCGCGGCCAGCGTCTGCTCCTCGAGCTTGACGACCTCGGCTTCCTGCTCTGGCGACAGGATCAGCTGATTCTCCGGAGTCTTCTGGGCCTGCAGCTCGCTGAGCCGTGCTTCGGACTGCCGGATCTGGTTCTGCAGCTCGCGCTCGCGGTCGAGGTACTGCTTTTCGGCCGCCTTGCGGATCTCTTCCACACGATCGAACGGGCGCTGGTACTTGCCGCGTGCGCGCAGGTTCAGGAGCGCCTCGTCTCCGGTGAACATCTCGAGCACGTTGAGCACGAACGCACCGTTGTCGGCCATCACGCGTGAGCCGAGCACGAGGTTGCCCATGCGCTGCTGTTCGATCCAGTTCTGGTCGGAGAGCAGGTCGGCATCGGCAACGATGACGATGTTGCCGGTACCGGTGCGCGATGCCTTGGCGAGCGAGGCCGGAGGTGCCACCGGAACTTGGGCGGCACCTGACTCCGCTTTGGCGGGCTGCGCAGTCGCAGGTACGGGCGCAGGCACGCTCGGCGCTGCCGGTGCCGGATCCTGGAACGGTCCCTTCCCCGCGGGCGACGCGGCGTTTGGCGCTTCGGGCGCGGATTCGGGCGCTGTCGCCGCGGGTGTGGGCGCTGGTGCAGATGGGGCGGCAGGGGGGATTTCCTTCCCATCGGGCGCGAGCATCACGGGCTTGCTCGATTCGGGCGGTGCGACGGTCGGGTTGCCGGCCTCGTCGTACGCCGCCTCGATCGGTCCCTGCACGCGCACCGCGAGCACGTTGCGCTTGCCCTCGGGCTTGAAGTCGCGCATCAAGCCTTCCGGGTCGGGGAAGAACTGGATCCGCACCCCGTCCAGCCGCATCGATTCGGCGCTCGACTCGATCAGCGGCTTCACGGCAGCCTGGTTCGACTCACGGATGTCGATCGCCCCCATGGTCTGTGAGTTGACCTGCGACAGTCGACCCGTGCTGGGATCGTCCTTGGCCAGCGCGTCCTCTCGCAGGGCGAGCCAGATCAGGTAGTCCATGACCTGCACGGGGCCCTGGCTGCGCACGCGCACACGCTGCGCGTAGGTCGAATCAGCCACGACCTTGCTGCGCGTCCACTCGATGCCCCAGGCACGCGTGAGCGGGCCCAGATCGCTCGACTTGTCGCCCGAGCCGCCGCTGAAGCGATCCTCCGACGGCTGCGCCTCGCAGTGCGGATCGAGGAACGCCAGGATGCGTCCCCCCTTGAGGGCGTAGTTGTCGATCGAGCGCAGCAAGTCCGTCGAGAGCTCGCGCGGGTGCACGATGACGAGTGCGTCGAGGCCCTCCGGCAGCGCCGAGTCGGTCGTCGCGATGTCCTTGACCTGATAGAGCTGCTTGAGTTGCAGGTAGATCTGCCAGGGTTCGGCCGGCTGCCGCGGGTCGGCGGTGTTCACGCCGCCGCCGGCGAGCGGCAGCGAGGACAGCAGCCCGATCGTCGGCTTCTTCACCTTGCCGATCGACTGCACGAGCCGCATCACGTCGTATTCGAGGAATGGCTCCTTGTTGGGATCGAGGAATGGCATCGCCTCGGACTGATCGACGGAGTTCTTGGCGACGAGGCCAAGCATCAGCTCCTTGCCCGAGCCATCAAGACGCAGCGGCGCGATGCCCGCAGCCCGGGCCTCGTCCTGGGCCTCGCTGAAAGGAGCGGGATCGATCACGCGCAGCGTGATGCGGCCCTTGCTCGCCTGCGCCACTTCCTGCAGGAACTCGCGCACGCGGTTGGCGTACGACTGGATCTGCGGCATGCCTTGCGCCGCCTCGGCCGAGTAATAGAAGTCGAGCTTCACGGGCTCATCGAGCCGCTGCACGAGCGGCGCGACGGCAGGCGAGAGCGAGTACAGGCGATCCTCGGTCAGGTCCAGGCGAAGGCCGCGGACCGCGTACGTGCTTGCGACAGCGAAGGCGCACAGCGCCACCGTCACGCCTGCGAAGGCACCGATGATCCCGATCGTTCGTGCGTTGGTCATGGCTCAGTCCGCCTTCTTCCACTCGATGAGCAGGATGTTCAGCCACAGGA
>Ga0315905_10000567_pt1 | contig 39902 bp, 69 predicted proteins | sample LakEriMetagenome_5_FD_203522 | JGI IMG/M metagenome (GOLD analysis project Ga0315905, IMG submission 203522) | Freshwater fungal communities from buoy surface, Lake Erie, Ohio, United States - Buoy 4 MA121 | ecosystem: Environmental > Aquatic > Freshwater > Lake | place: USA: Lake Erie, Ohio...
CGACGAGCCGCTTCCTCCCACTGGGCCGACGGGTGGACACCCCGGCGAGGGTGAGGACGGCGAGAACGGGGAGGGTGACCAGGAGCAGGAGCAGGAAGGTCTGCCCCCCACGGGCCCCGGACAGCCCCGCGACCCCGGGGACGGCGAAGGCGAGGATGAAGGCGACCAGGAAGACGGTGAGGGTGAGGGTGGCGGCCCGGAGGAGTTCGATCCGAACTCTGAGGGTGCGGCTGACCAGGAGGAGGCCGACTGGCAATCCCAGTACGACGACCTCCTGGACGACCTCGACCTGGACCGCATGATCAACCGGGCGCTCGAAGATGCTGCCGACGAGGCGGAGGAGTTGGACCGCACTCGCAAGGGCATCGGTCTGGACGACGGCACCTGGGCGCAGATGTCGCCGGAGGAGCGGCTGGAAATGGCACGTCGCCTATCCACTCCCGAGATGAAGACGCTGTCGGACATCGTCGGTCGCATGAAGCGCTTCGCTCTCGGCGTCAAGGCAACGCGGGTGAACGACGTTCCCCACGAGGCCTACGACGTCGAGTCTGGCAACGACATTCGCCGACTCCTCCGCAGCGAGTTCGCCCTGCTGGGTCGCAAGGAGACGGAGTACGAGTTCTACCGTCGCTACGCCGAGAAGGAGCTCTTGCAGTTCAAGATGCGCGGCAAGGAGGACGCCGGCAAGGGTCCGATCGTCATCGCCATTGACAAGTCGGGCTCCATGCACGGCGCGCCGTTCAACTGGGCGATGGGGGTCGCAGAGGCCCTCCGTCGCTTCGCCGCCGACGAGGATCGTGACTACTACGCGATGTTCTTCGGGTCGAACAACGACCGCAACCGCTTCGAGTTCCCCAAGGGCAAGGGTCCGTTCGAGAAGGTCCTCACGTTCCTGGGGGTTCAGGCGAACGGCGGAACTCAGTTCGACGGAGTGCTCACCGAGGCGTTGGAGCGGGCGAGCACCTGCTTTGACGGCGAGGGTAAGGGCAAGGCCGACATCGTCTTCGTGACGGACGGCTACGCCAACCTGCACGACAGTTGGATTGAGCAGTTTAACGCCGAGCGCGAGCGCGTCGGTGTTCGTGTCTACTCCGTCTACATCGGCGGCGCTTACGACATGAACCGCAACTCGGGGCCGGTCGGCCTGCTCAACAGGATCAGCGACATCGTTATCCCGGTTTCCGACCTCCGTCCGGAATCGGCACAGGCAATCTTCCAGAAGGTCTAAGGAGGCCGTCATTACCGACACCTACACCACCGCCAACGACGAGTACAACCCGACCAGTTCCGATGGCGCTTCGGGCATCTACCCCGCCCCGGAGGTCACCTACAACGCCGTGAACACGACCCACAAGGCAGGGCCGGAGTCCGGAAGCAAGGCGAAGGTGCTGGCGATCGTCGCCGCCGTGGTTGCCTTGCTCCTGCTGGCCACCACCGTGACGCTCGGAGTCCTCTACTCGGGGGCGCAGGGAGAGATCGAGACCCTGTCGGCCGAGAAGTCTGAGCTGGAAACCGGCCTGTCTGCGGCCACGAGCCGTGTCCAGGAGGCAGAGAGCGAGGCCCGCGCATGGGAGGGGGTTGCTGACAACTGGCGACTCTGTGGGATCGCACTACTGGAGACCGTCGACAGTCTGGTGAACGACGACATCTACGGCGGACTCGCCAACATCGGAGCGGCTCGGGGCAAGTGCGAGTCAGCGCGCAACTCAGAGGACGCCGTCGGCGGTACCGGCGTCTAAGCGGGAACACGACAGCAGGGGGGCGGTAGACGGTCTGCCGCCCCCCACTAGGCCCGAGGAGGCCAAGCACATGGACATTCGTGACGTATTCGGCGACGTTCCTGGCCGCCCTGACCACCCCGACTTCTGGCTCCTCTCGCAGCAGGTTCTTGGCCTGGACGCGACGATCGAGAACGAGCCTGACATCGAGAACATCATCAAGAAGTACGTGGACGCCGACTCGCTGGCCTACACCGCAAAGCAGCGAGCCAGTCGAGTCATCGACGCTGGGCTGGCTCCCGGGGCTGCCCTGCCGCTGCTGGCCGCGATCTACACCGAGGGATTCATCCTGGGCGCCCTGGTCGAGCAGTCTCGACAGAAGGTCTGACATGGCCGACGAGACGTACGAGACGGTATTCCGCCTGTGTTTGGAGGTGGAACTCGACCAGCTCTACGCAATCGCTCCCGCAGCGGGATGTCGATTCGTCGATCACGTCGCAATCCGCCTGGCCCTCGAAGGCCTGACCGACGAGGCGGCACAACTGATCCGGTGTCACGCCGAGACGAAAGATGAGCGAGGCCCCGAGAGGCCCGATCACATCGAACTCAGCAACATCCTCTCCGACTGGCACTTCGACGAGACGGACGAGGAGTACGAGGTCCGAGCCATCAAAGCAGACGAGTGGAGCCACGAGTACGTCAATGGCCTCATCAAGGAACTGGAAGGAGGCGGCGATGAGCAAGACTGACTTTGAGCGGACGCTAGAAATCCTCGAAGTTGACCTGGATGCGCTTGGCTGGGATCAGCCCGCACGCTTCTACAGCCTGAAAGGCACTCCCAGCGATCCGGAACTGGAACTCCTCGGCGTCCTGCCGGGACATCCGTTCGAGACCTTGGAGCAGATCCGACGTGCCGGCTACCGCGCCCCCAGCGAGGTGGTCGGCTTGGCTATCGCCAACGAGGCATGGATTCCGATCACACTTGACCTGGCGGTGGAGCGGAATCTGGTTCAGAAGCCCCCGGAGGATGTCGAGATCACGGTGGACCACCGCATGGCGTGGACGAAGGCCCTGATGAACTCGTCGCCGGACGGATCCATCGCGGGTCTCCCGGATCAGTATCGCCGCGAGGTACGCATTGTCACCGCGATCACCCGCGACGGTGTGGTTCACATGTACACCAAGCACCGGGACGACAACACCACCGTCACCTACTCCGACTCTCAGGCCACGGGTCGCATGATCCACGTCATGCAGGATCTGCTCGGCCTTCCACGCAGTCCAGACATCAACCTGGCGGACGCGTGATCCCCGCCGTAAGCCTGGCCACGCCCTCCGAGATCTCGGGGATCGGAGGCTTTGTCGGTTCCGACGATTGGGTGGTCGAGCAGAAGGTAGACGGCCACCGCATCCGCATGTGGACCGGGAGTTCACCCCGGTTCGAGACGCGCAATGGGACCGAATACACCAAGTCGATTCCAGCGAGCATCAGAAACGCCAACATCCCCGAGGGCTGGGTGCTTGATGGTGAGCTCGCGGGCGGCGTGCTCTGGGTGTTCGACATCCTCTCCACGCAGGTCCCCATGTCCGGCCTGCCGCTCCGCGATCGCCGGGTCATCCTTGACCAGGTTCTCGATGCGTTCGGCAACGAGTCGATCAAGGCGCTCCCTCAGGCCACGACGACCGAAGACAAGAAGGCGCTCGTGTTCCGAGTGGCGAACGAGGGCCTGGAAGGGGTCGTCGCTAAGGCGGCAGACTCGACCTACCACCCTGGACGCAACCGCTTCTGGTACAAGGTCAAGTACACCGCTACGGCTGACGTGATCGTCATGTCCGTTGGCGACGACGGCAAGGAGTCGGCGACCCTCGGCATCAAGACCGCCAACGGGGTCGTCGAGGTCGGCCGCTGTTCGCTGATCGGAAAGCCCCGAGTCGGCGTTGGCGATGTCGTCGAGGTCAAGTACCTCTACCTCACCGAAGATGGCCGGCTGTATCAGCCAACTCTGATGCGCGTTCGATTCGACAAGAACCCGGACGACTGCGACGGAAGTGACTTCCGGGTCGTCTCCAAGCGCGTACTCGAAAGCCTGTAAGGAGGGCGATGTGAGCGACGAGACAACGGTCACTCAGGAACCGAACAAGACCGATCACAAAGACATGCCGATCCTGCTGACGCGTCACGAAAGTAGCCCCCTGCTGGCCACCGACCGTTGCGATCGGTGTGGCGCTCAGGCCTATGCCTCGGCAACGATCAAGGAGACGGTGCTGCTGTTCTGCGGCCACCACTTCCGCAAATACCTGGACGCCCTGTGCATCCAGGCTGACTCGGTGGATGACTACACCGCCGAACTCGACAACACGGGAATGACCAGCGCCATCGTCTAGGACGGCGCACGGAGGCCCTAGGAGGCCCAGTGAGCGACGAACTGCTGACCATCGAAGAGGCCCTGGACTTCCAGGACCGACTGCCTGACACCTGGAAGCGATACCGCGTCGGCATCGCAGAGCGACGCGAACAGAACGGCTGGACGATCGAGCCCTTCTCCATCGACCGCGACTGCGCGGCGCGCAAGCGCTACATCCTCGAAGGCGGCCTTGACCGTGATTGCGGATGGGGCGATGGCTTCACGATGCTCAAGAAGAACGGCGTCATCTGGATGTCTGACACCAGGGCCGAGATCATGGAGCACTCGCCCTTCCTCAACAAGCTCTGGTGGCTCGAAGACGCAAAGCCGCGAGTCCTCATCAACGGCCTTGGGCTTGGTATGGCAGTTCGAGCCGCCCTGGTACACGGCGCGGAGCATGTGGATGTCGTGGAGATCGACCAGGACGTGATCGACCTGATCGGGCCGACGTTCGCCAATGACCCAGTCACCATTCACCATGCAGACGCCTTTGAGGTCGAGTGGCCAGAGGGCACGACGTGGACCCTGGCTTGGCACGACATATGGCCGGCCATCGACGACGACAACCTTCCCGGCATGGCCCAACTGAGGGCCAAGTACGAGAGCAGCGTTGAGTGGCAGGACTGCTGGCAGGAGGCGGGCTGCCGAGCGATGGAGGCATGGCGGGCCGAGTTCCAAGAGGCCCTCGCATCGGGCGACCTGGCCCGAATCAAGCAACTAGACCCCCACTTCTGAGGAGTGACACATGCACGTCGTACACCTTCTAGCAGTTACGGCCGAGTCGGCCGAAGATGCGATCAAGATCGTCGACAGCAACCTTGGCGCCACCGAAGAGGGAAGCACGTGGTGGGACTGGTACGAGATCGGCGGGCGTTGGGACGGATTCCTGGGTGAGTTCAGTGAGGGCGCTACCAACGTCCTGTGCTGCACCGACAAGGAGGGTGCCCGCAAGGCCCTCGAGTGGGTCGCGCGATCACAGAACTATGCGTGGCGCGAGGTTCGCGACCTCATGACCGGCCGCCAGGTCAGCCCCGACGAGGCGCCGGAGTACATCTTCGGCATCCCTACCGGCTCCTCACCGGAGCAGAGGCAGCACTGGGCTGACCGAACGAGCGAGCAGAACGCCGAGTCTAAGGAGCTCCTCGACCAGATGCTCGCCTCGGACGAGGTTCCGAACCCTGGGTGGGGTGGGGGTGTCGGGTGGCTAGTTCCGTGGCGCATCAAGCAGGGCATGAAGCTGGCGCAGGGCGAGTGGTACAGCGACAGCCATTTCTGGGACGTCGAGGCCTACACCGCCCGACCCGATGAGGTGCTCGACGGGCTCGACGACGGAACCGCCGACTCGACCTACCTGGTCGTCGTCGACTTCCACTACTGAGGAGGACCGATGGGACGCATCGCAGCCGAAGGAATGATTGAGGCGGGCGTTGATTTCGAGACGGCGCTCCATTGGCACCTGACCTCGAACCACTACCCGCCAGCCGGCTACATGTTCGAGCCGTGCAAGACGGCCATCGCCTTGGCCAACGAGGGTAAATGGGACAACCCAATCCCCGGCCTCACTCACGGCGGGACTAACCCGGCCCTGCCTGTCACCGCACAGGAGGTCGTGGAGGCGTTCCACCTGGACTTCTGGATCGAGGAGAACTGATGGGCCAGTACTACCTGCCGGTGCTCGGTGAACCTGGCGCTGACGTTGGGGACTTCACCGTCAAGACGTTCGCGATTTCACATGACTTCGGGAGCGGGCTGAAGTTGATGGAGCACTCCTACATCGGCAACGAGCTCCTCAACCGAATCGAGAAGGAACTGCTGTCCAAACCCCGCCCTGTCGTATGGGCCGGAGACTACGCCGACGAAGAGCCCAACGGCGCCACCCTCTACAGCCAGTGCGAGGAGGGTGTCGGGATTGTCGATGGCGACGTCAAGGTGCTGGGTCTCCAGCTGATGCCACCCAATCCAGACCCCGGCTGGGGAAACAGTTGCGGTGAGGTCAGGGCTGAAGGTCTGGATGACGGCTATGTGGTGAATCACACCAAGGACGAGTACTGCCGGCTTCACCCCGAACTCGACGACGCAGGAGATTGGGCCGGCTGGGTCCACCCGCTGTCGCTGCTTACCGCCGACGGCAATGGCCGTGGCGGAGGTGACTACCGGGGTGCGAGTTCAGTTGTGGGCCGCTGGGCCCGAGACGTGATCTCCGTCGAGCGCGCGGACTACGACATCACCGGACTCGACGAGATCTATGCCGACTTTCAGGACGACGCCTAGGAGGCAGCAATGGGCTACACAACCGATTTCTACGGCAGCGTAAGCGTGTCGCCGCCACTGAATGAGCACGAGATTTCCTACCTGCGAGACTTCGCCGAGACGCGCAGGATGCACCGGACGAACGGCCCGTTCTTCGTCAAGGGCGAAGGCGACTTCGGCCAGGGCGACGGCCCCGACGAGATCCTCAACTACAACGACCCGCCCCCGGGGCAGCCCGGCCTGTGGTGTCAGTGGACTCCTGGTCCAGACGGGTCCTACATCGAGTGGGATCAGGGCGAGAAGTTCTACAACTCGGCCGAGTGGATGGACTACATCATCAAGGAGTTCCTCTCCCCCAGTGGAAAGGCCTCCTACAAGCGCAAGTTCGAGGCTGATGAGCGGTTCCAGCACTTCACCTTCGACCACGTCGTAAACGGCGAGATCGAGGCTCGCGGCGAGGACCCCTCGGACCACTGGATGCTGGTCGTTGAGAACAACCGAGTGAGCGTCGCCAGCGCGGTCGTCACCTTTGATCGGTCGAAGGCACACACGTTCTAGCACAGACGCGAACAAAGATGTACACTCCACATTGAGGCCCGTAGAGGCCAGCAAGGAGGCCCACCGTGGGCGCAAGTGCATACGTCCAGTCCATTCACGGCGACGATCTGGAAGCCGCCTACCGCGCAGCGTGCGACGAGGCCGGCTATGAGCACGGCAACTCCTACTCGGGTGCCATCAACATGTCCAACGGCATCTTCCTGGCCCAGCGGGAGCCCTTGCTTCCCTGGGACGCCAACCACGCGGCCAACGAGCTGATCAGGACGAACCGCGTGCAGAAGTGGGAGTCGGTCGGCGCCATCCGAGTGGCCAAGCCCCTGACTAAGCGCACCATCAAGATCACCGTGGACACCACGGACTGCAACGAGAACTGGCCCAACGACGAGGTCACCGCGAAGGTGGTCGCGGCAGTCCAGTTCAAGATGAAGGATGGCGAGGGGATCATCTCCCTCAACGCCACGACCTCCGAGAAGGTCCGCCCGGACGTCACAACGCCCAAGGGTGCGGCCAAGGTTGCCTACTTCCTTACCCCCGCCTACGCAGCCGGGTCGACGCTCTACGACAGCCAGGCAGAGGCTCGGGCGGCCGCCGTGAAGGCGATGAAGGACTCCCCGTCGCACGTGGGCAGCATCGCAGTCCGCGCTACGAAGGTCGCATCCAACGGATCGCAGGACCTGGTCACCGTCAGCCGAGTTGTCACCAAGCGCACTACGACCGTAGAAGCGACGGTCGGCATTGTCGGCGAGCCGGTGAACTCCTGGGAAGTTGCTGGGGTTTACGCGTCATGAGCCACATTGACGCCCTGCTCGACGCCGAGTTGCGATTTGAGGAGACCGGCTACGGCACCTGGGATCTCACCGCCGACGGATCAACCCTGCTGCGTATTGAGCAGGACGACGAGGGAAAGAGGGCTTACCTCTGGGTGTACGGGGTACCGGACAGGCCCATTGCTGGACCGTTCGACATCGACCTGAAGAAACTCAAGAAGCGGCTCAGGTCATGAAGTACGCATCCACGTTCGCTGGGATCGGCGGCTTCGACCTCGGCTTTGATCGAGCGGGGATGCAGCCGACCGTCCAAATCGAGATCGACGACAACTGCCAGAAGGTGCTGAGCCGCCACTGGCCCACAACACCGAAGGCAGGTGACATCTGTGACGTCAGCGGAACCGATCTGGGAGAGCCCGACCTCATCTGCGGAGGCTTCCCCTGTCAAGACCTCTCCATCGCTGCGCCTCATCGGAAGGGACTCGCCGGAAGCCGGTCTGGCCTCTACTACGAGTTCACCCGTCTTGTCGACGAACACCTCAGGCTCGTCGACGCCAGCAAGCCCCGATGGACAGTCCTCGAAAACACCGAAGGGCTTCTCAAGAGTAACGGGGGACGGGACATGGCCGCCGTCGTCCGTGGTCTGGAAGAGCTCGGGTATGGGTGGGCCTACCGAGTGGTGGACGGGCGACACCTCGGCACGACCCAGCGACGCCGTCGAGTGCTCGTGGTCGGACATCGTGGAGGAGACCCCCGACCCGCATGGGAAGTTCTGGGTGACGAAGGAGCAGGCAGCCAAGCTACTGGAGCGCATCAAGTCGGCCGGTCCTCGAATGGACCCCGGCCTGTACCGAGCCCTGTCCAAACTGCTGGAACCGTAGTCTGGCGAAAGAGCGCCCGAGCCCGCGCCTCACTGGCTAAGGGCGGCTATGAGACGTGGAAGCCGGATGGCGACGCCAACACCCTCACCGGGTTCGACGGCGGTGGGCCCCTCCGGCAGACGCACTTGATCGCTCAGGGCGGCGGACTCCGCACCCTGACGCTCACGGAATGGGAGCGCCTCCAGGGCTTCCCAGATGGATGGACCAAAGACGCGCCGGATAGCGCCAGGTACACGCAACTCGGGAACGCCGTTGCTGTGCCGATGGGCGAGTGGCTGGGCCGACGACTGATGGCAGTCGAGGCAACCGTGCCAATGATCCGAACGACCGTCTGAAGGGATCGCCATGCCCAAGTTCGAGATCGACGTGAAGACGAACTTCCATCGCAGGTACGTGGTGGAAGCGGACACCAGCGAAGCCGCTATCACAGCGGCGCGCCAGCTGTTCGATGAGCGAAACGACGACGCCAGTCTCCCCGAGGGCCTTCTGTCCTGGGAGTACGCCGAGGACCCGGAGTTCACCGACTTCGGGCTTGTTCCCTAAGGAGTGCCAGTGGCAACCGCTAAGAAGACCGCAAAGAAGGCTCCGGCGAAGAAGGTCGCAGCGAAGACGCCCGATCGCCCCGCCCGACGCCCCGAGGTCAAGAACAGCTACGGGGAGTACGACGCCTACTACCTCAACCAGTCTAACAAGAGGAAGATGCCCAAGCGCTCGCGTGTGTCCGTCAGTCAGACGCTTCGCAAGCACAGCACCCTGGCCGGCATCACTGAGTCGGTGCAGGCATTCGCCAAGAAGCATGGTGTTGCCGCCTCCCAGGTTCGCCTTTCGGTGAACCGCTGGGACCAGGGCATTACCGCCAGTGCAGCTCGCGATGAGACGGATGAGGAGTTCGGCCGTCGCGTCAAGGAGGTCGAGCGGTTCAACAAGGCCCTTGACGCCTACCGGGCCGACAGGAGCGCCCAGCACGCTTGGGATGCCCAGCGCGAGCGCGAGCTCAACGAGGAGCGCAAGCAGCGAGAGGCCGACCTGAAGGCCCGCGCAGAGGCGGCGGCGTACAAGGATCTTGCGAAGCAGGTCCGAGACAAGATCAGCCAGGACGCCGCACTCATGGCGAGACTCGCGAACGAGGCGCTTTCGGACGAGAAGTTCGTCGCCACCCTTCGCTCCAGGTTCACGATCCAGTGAGCGTCATGACTCGGAGCATGCGGGGCTCGGGCATCTACACCGAGGTTCGACACACCCCGTCAGTGACGTGCGATGAGTGCGGCTGGTCCGGCGACATGGATGTCGTGTGGGACGACTACGACATCGGGCACTTCGAGTGTCCGGAGTGCTCCGAGGAGTCGGTCATTGAGCCCCCCGAGCCAGATCCCGACGAGGCCTACGAGCGGCTACGAGAGCAGAGGATGTGGGGATAGCGATGGACAAGATCACGATTCGCGTAAAGGAAGGCCCGGTCGGTAGCGAGACCCCCTGGGCCGAGATCGAGGGCGGCGTCGCGACACTCAAGAACGACTGCTGGTTCGTCCGCCTTGGGCACGGCGACAAGGTTCGAGTGGAGAAGGACGGCGACGACTGCTACCAAGTCGTCGAACTGCTTGAGCGGAACCCTGAGTCGTACTCCTGGCAGGTTCTACTGATTACCGAGGAGGAGGTCGAGTCTGGCTCCTTCCCGGATGAGATGGAGAGTCGCGGCCGGTGGGTCACCTTCGAGCACGACCTCGAGCAGGCGCTTGCTCCGATCCAGTTCAGCGCTGAGGGCGGCCACTCGATCGGACCCGGCCTCTTCACGCTGTCCATCGAAGGCGCTTTCACCGCAGACGAGGTCATGGAGATCGACGAGCACATCCACAACCTGGCAACCGAGCACCGCATCACCGCCTATGCGTGGACGTCTCCGGACGATGACCTCGGAGCCGAGGAGATCCTGGAGGACATCGAGTTCTCACTGTTCGAGGGCCTGCCCAGGACGAACACGACCTACCGGGCAGCGGACGACAACTTCTGGCCCCCGGACCCCAAGTTCCGCCAGTGGGTTCAGGAGCTCGCCGACACGGATCCGCGAGTCGCCAAGGACCTGGAGGCCATTCGGTACGACCGCGTGGTGACTCTGATCCAGCGAATGATGACGCCGCCCGAGGACCTGGTTCCCCTCGACGGCCCGATCTGGGAGGACTGATGGCACGCACATTCACGGTCCAGACCTGGGAGCCGGAGTGGGTTCCCTACACCTGGGTTGTCGAGGTCGACGACGACTCTCTGAGTGACGAGGAGGCGAAGGAAGTCGCCAGGTCGCTGGAGAAGGTTGTGGTCGTCACCCGCACGCCCTTCGTTGGAAACACCGACATCGAGGGCTCTCTCGAGCGCGAGATCGTGAGCGTCGAGGAGGGCAACACGCTCTCCGAGCAGTTGGAGGAGGAGGGCCTTGTCCTCAACATCGACTGACGAAGAGCTGTACGGCTGCGACAACTGCGACGGGGAGTTCCCCGAGGAGGACATGGCAACGCTCGGCGGGGACCGATACATCGAGGGCTTCGCGCCCACCGCCGTACCCGCCGTCTGCAACAAGTGCCAGGACGAATACGTGGCCCAGTTCGCATACCTAAGGAGGGCTCGATGACCGAGCTTCTAACTGATCGCCCGAAGGAGGGCGACGACGACTTCATCAACCCGACGCAGGAGTCTGACGGGCGTCCGAAGATCCACGCCAAGCACCTGAGCCTGATGGTCACGGCAGGGACCGAGGATCGCGATCGCACGATCGAGGAGTTCTACGCCGAGGTCAAGGCGGCGATCAGCACGATCGCCAGGGCGAAGCGAGTCACCCTCGCATCGCACTACTACATCCTCGACGGGAAGGTCTGCTTGCCGGCCGACTACGACCCGGAGACGCAGGACCGCAAGCCGGGAACTCACCCCCCGTCGTGGGCCGGTGGCCCCGCCCCCGAGCGAGCCGTGCGAGAGAGCTCCCTTGCGGGAATCGGCACTCCACCCTCGTCAGTCCGTGACAGCAAGCGGAAGAAGAAGGACGACACCGCCACCAAGGTCGACGCAGGCCTGAAGGCAGTCGAAGAAGCCATCACCCAAGCCAAGGAGGCTGCACAGTGAGTGACCTTGAGGACCTCGAGCCGATCCCCGTTGACGAGTTGCCGACCATCGGTCCCTGGCAGGTTCGCCTGACCATCAACTGCGAGTACGCCGAGTCTCCGGCGGATGCGGTTCGAGAGTTCATTGACTCAACCAACGAACTCGGCATCGCCACGTTCATGTTCCGCGTCGTTCACGAGGAGACCGGCCAGACGTACTTCGTCGAAGAGGGGCGCACCTACTCCATGGAGCAGCTCCAGTCTTTCATCGAGGACGCCAACCTCGACGGGGACGACGACGATGACGACGACGAGGACGAGGGCGACGATGCCTAACTGGTGCTGGAATCGACTGGCAATCACCGGCCCGGAGGAGACCGTCGCCGAGGCGCTGGAAAGCGTGGCTGCCGAAGCAACTCCTGACACCCGTCTGGATCCGGAGTTCGGTACCACGGTCTCCCCGTCGGCACTCTCGCTCGAGAAGATCAAGCCGACACCGGAGGACCTCGTAGGCAGCAAGACCGATCCCATGGCGCCCTTCGAGCTGCTTTACAACGAGCCTGGGCCAGGTCAGGCCGACGACTGGTACACGTGGCGGGTTCGCAACTGGGGCACCAAGTGGGACGTCGACGCCGAGATCGAGAAGCGGGAGCCGGGCGAGGCGCATCTGGCGTTCGATAGCGCCTGGTCTCCTCCAGTGCCGGCCGTAGTCGCCCTCTCGGAGCGGTTCCCCGACCTGGAGTTCCTGCTGACTTTCGACGAACCCGGGAACGACTTCGCCGGGCATCGGCTCATTCAGCGTGGAGCCATCATCGAAGCGGTGGACACCAACTCTCCGCAGAACCATGAAGAGGAGCCGTGATCGAGATTACCGTCTGTTGGACTCACGTCCGACAGATCGACGAGGGTATTCCGATGCTGGCTGGCATCGCCGGGGAATGGAAGCCGGAGTGGAAGAGCTCGAAGGCAACCTTCCTTTACCCGTGGGAGCGGGACGAGACCTCGCTGCTTGAGGCCTTGTTCGTCGCCACCAACACCTACGGGGCCTACGAGAGTGGACTCTGGTCGGCGATCGAGCCACTCCTCCCCACAGATCGTGACCACACCTCACTGTCCGTCGGGGACTCAGTGATTCTGGACGGGCGCACGTTTGTCTGTGCGCCGCTTGGTTGGAAGGAGGCCGAGTGAACATCGACGACATCGTTCGCCACATCACGGCGAACTGCGACGACGACGACCTGGACGTGATTGAGGGTGCCATCTCGGCCCGCAAGGACATCCTCGTCACGATGACCCGAGCAACACTCCGCACAGGAACTGCGGTCATCATCGCCGGAGACCTGCGACCCAAGTACCTCCAGGGCCTCGCCGGCAAGGTGGTGAAGATCAGCAAGACCAGGGCCGACGTTGAGATCACCAACGGCCAGGAGATGCGAGCCCTACACCCCAGGTACTTCCGTCACGACGGAGTTCTGCCGGGTGTCCCGATCTCCTGCCTGAAGGTCCTCTGATGACGACCGGGACGGTCGAAGCGACCTTACTGTCGGAGCGATTCCACACGCGGCCGAACCTCCGGTTCGCAGAGATTGTGGTCCGGCACGAGGACTACCCGATCCGCGCCATCGTTACAGACCATCCCCACCAGGCGGCTCACGTCGCAGTGTGGACACCGTCTGGATGGCAGACCATTCTCACTCGCGAGAGCTTTGAGCTTCAGATTGATGGCAACGGTAGCTCTAGGGCGTTCCCGCTCTTCTCTGAGTGGAAGGACGTTGCCCTGCGAGACTGTCGGACACTCATCGACGAGGCAACGGCGATCCTTGGCCTCGGGCCGGTGTGGGAATGAGCGACGAGCGACTTCCTGAGGGGTACCGATGGGCAGATGGCGAGTGGGAGGTCGAGGTACTCCGCGACCACCCCGAGTCTCGATGGATCGCCGATGGATCGCCCGAGGGTGGAATGAGCCTGGCTCTGCCCATTCAGCCTCGTGGCGACCACTCATTCGTTGTCACCGTCAAGGGATGTGAGCGGAGGCAGGCCGAGCAGGTCATTGCCGAGCGACTGTCCTACGACGAGGACTACGGCTTCCCGTACGAGGTGACCTATGAGTGACTACACGGCAACCGCAGGAAGGGTGACTGTCACCCTCACCGACATCGGCGAGGGCCTCTCGGGCGACTACGACCCGAAAGACCCCAATGATGTGCCGCTCTACCGGGCGGATGTCTTCCATGACATCGGTGCCGATCTCGACCTGGAGGACGGAGACAGCGAGTCCTTCTGCACCTGTATTCGTAGCGACCTGACCGACTTCGACTATCAGGCGCTCGTCCAGAAGGCGGCCGAGTTTGCCGCCGCATGGGTAGAGGAGCATGGCTCGACCCGAGGTGCCGCAGCGCGACTGTCCTGGTGGACCGAGTCGACGACGACTAGCCCGTTTGACAAGATCGAGGAGGAAGCGTGACGAGCACCATCGTCTACGTCCCCAAGAGCGAAGAGGTGCAGGCAAGGATCGCCCCTGGATCCGGGATCGTCTGCGCCGAGACGGATAAGCCCTACCGGATGCTCTACTTCGAGGGCAACATCTACAACGCGGTGAACATCCGGACGTTCGCCGACAAGGTCCTCATTGCCGCTGGGCGAGAGGCCGAGAACTACCCGACGGTCGCCAAGTACCTGGTCGACCCGGCAGAGGTTGAGGAGGTCGGCACTTTCGACGGCCACTCAATCACGGTGACCAACGAAGATGCGCTGCGTGAGTGGATCGGAGACTTCGACCCCTCCGAGCTGGAGACGTCTTGAGCCTTTCTCAGCCTTCTCTTAGGGACCAAGAGATGGTCCAGCGGCGGCGAGGCGGCGAGACACTGGGCGAGTTGGGGGCCTGTTACGGAATCACCCGCGAGCGGGTTCGGCAGATCGTTGACCGAATCGACCCCTCCGCCAACAAAGAGGCAAAGCGTGGGCGAAGGGCCGCTCGAGAGGCGAAGTTGAGGGAGAAGGCTCAGAGGATTGCAGAGGCCTCCTACGAGGCGAATCCCCGAACCCTCTACAAGCCCGGCTCTCAGTACGCGACCGTCTGGACTAACGAGGCGATGCTGGCCGCGCTTCGCAACCTCGCAAGCGAACTGGGCGAGACTCCATCAAGCAAGCGAATCAACGCGCAGCCTTCTGAACGGATCCCTACCGCAGCGATGTTCTACAGGCGGTTCGGGTCACTGAGGAAGGCGCAGGAGCTTGCCGGCCTAGTACCCAACGAGCGACTCCGGCGAACATACGTGAAGACGTATCCGAAGGAAGATGTTGTTCGGTTCATGGTCGAGTACATCCTCTGGGCTCAAGCGGCGGGAGTCGCCAGCAGCGCCAGGAACTACGACACCTGGTACGGGATGGACAAGGCATCCCGGCCCTCGATCGGAACCATCAGGAACCGCATGAACTGGAACGATGCAAAGCGACTCGCTATTGAGTCCATTCAGGTGAGCAACTAGAATCACCGCACGAGGCCCAAAGGAGGCTCAGTGACTACTGACACGTCTGTCATCAGTGGCTACACCCAGGCGATCGAGCAGTTGCCCGAGGAGGCGTTTCTCGGCTCTCTGCTCTGGTTCAGCATCACCAACGCTGATGTGAACCTGGAGAAGGCTCGCAACGACCTTGCGGCGGCCGGACTGGATCTTGGCACGATGCGAAAGATCCTGCGTCCAGTCGATGCGTTCAAGAAGGCGACCCGAGAGATCGGCGTCAAGTTCAAGCCGGTCGACGGTATCCGCTCCGAGATCATGGTTCGCCCAGTTGGTGAGGATGGCGAGCAGTCGCACCGCCACCTGATCCTAGAGCGCGCCGTGGTTCAGGCCGGCAAGAAGCGTCGGGTCTTCTACGAGAAGGTCGGCGAGCTGGTCTTCAACCGTGGCGTCAAGAAGGACGGCGAGTACTCCGGCTACAGCGTGGAGTCTCGCCGCACCACGATGAATCTGTCCACCCCGCTCACCGACGAGGAAGACGAGTGGCTGACGAAGAAGCTCGACTCCTTCGACGACCGCTTCACTCACCTGCTCACCCACATGGACAGCCACGCTGTTCGGACGTTCGTCCGAGACTACGTCGACTCCCTCCATGGAGTCTGCGTCAAGGAGTCGGGCGGGCTCTACTTCGTCTCACAGGAGCACTCCGACGAGGCGGCGAAGTTGGGTCAGTGGGTCCGGGGCATCGGCTCCCAGTTCCACGACCTGCCCCTGCTGAACCTGGTCGAGCAGCGCGAGATGATCCTCGAGGCCTTCGAGGAGGAGACCCTGGCCGAGATCAGCCGCCTGTCCGTGGAGATCACCAACATCCTCAAGGACCCGAAGCGGACGATCGAGACCAAGACGTTCGACTCCTACGGCGAGCGTGCTGCTGAGCTGAACGCGAAGATCCAGAAGTACAACCAGGTCCTCGGAGCCAGGGCGGATCGGGCGCACGTCGAGGCGACACTGTTCGCTCAGCAGGTCATGGCCCTCGCGCCGCGCATCCGTCAGCCCAAGGTTGTCGCTGTGGGGGCCCCCTAATGGGGGCAACCGATACTCTTGGCCGAAAGTCCCACCGAGATCGGAGTGGCTCCGTGAAGATGTCCCCCCACTTCTTCCTGCGGGAAGGAGATGGCTCAGTCCGGCTTCGCATCCGGTTCGGGCCTGAGGAGGCGACTCGCATGGAGGTCGCCGCTGGATCAACGCCAGTGATGACGTGGATCCACGAGACGCTGGCCGAGAAGGCAGACGAGGTAATCGCCCAGAAGGCGGCAGAGCGCAACCAGCGCTACTCACCGCCCGAGTAGTAGCGACCGCACGAGGCCCCAGGAGGCCAGCATGACAACACGAGTAGAACCAACCTCCACAGCGGTGGCACGGAGCCGCATCGAGGAGTCGCTGTCCAAGTGTTTCGGAATGGACAGCATCCGACAGTGCGACGCATGCGGCTGCATCTTCCTCATTACGGACGAGGGTCCATATGTGTGGGTCGACCGCTACGCATATGTCGACCATGAGGGTTACGCGCACTCAGAGGAGTGTGACTGCCACACCATCCGGAACGGTCAGGACCCGGAAGCCGGATGAGCGGCCGCCCCTACGAGCACACGGTCGAAGACGCCCTATTCCTCTGGGAGAACGGCGTCCGCGATATGAAGACGATCGAGGAACGGCTTGGCATCGGTCGAGATGCGATCAACAAGGCGTTCAGGCACCTGAAGCTGACTGCTCCGTGGCGCACGAAGTGACTTTGACCGGAGCGGTGCTACTGGCCGTCTTCGCCGGCTTTGCGCTGTACGTAGCAATCGACACGGCCCGACTCTTGTGGGACGAGATCAAGGAGTGGCGAAGTGAGGATGCTTAGCGAAGAGGTCTACACCCCTACAGACGAGAGCGGTCGTCCGATCATGGATGAGGCTCCAGTGAACTGGCACTCCTATGGAGATGGCCTTGAGCGAGCCGTTGTGTTCGAGCCTGGATTCAACACCGGCAATCGGAACTACGGCCGCTCCTCCATGAAGATCCGATTCCTTCTCCGTGGAGACAAGGGGGCCGCGCAGTTCCTGCTGGGAACGGACTGGACCCCTGGTTTCGATACGACAAAGCTGGGCCTGGGCGCCAGTGGGTGGGATGTCGGCTACCACGCTGTTCGGCCGCAGTACGAGGGGCAGTCGGAGATGGATTGCGAGTACCTGCCGGGTGGCAAGTGCTTCTACGACGGATCGGGCCTGGCCGCCGCCGAGCTCATGGAGCGCTTCTTCGCCGAAGGTGAGAACGCGGTCTGGCGCGAGCTCGAGGCGAGGTACAGCTGGATTGAGGTGGACGCGTGACTATCAAGCAAGAGGCTCCCTGGAGCCAGCTGCCGTACATGAAGGACTGGCAGTACGAGGTCGCCAACGGAGACACCCTCCTGGGCTACCGGGACTGGCTGGTGGAGGTTGCCGAGAAGGGTGAGTGTGACACCTGCGGCGATCTCTATGATCTGGCCAGCCGAGATGGGCGATGCGGAGACTGCGGAGAGTGCCCTGAGCACTGCTCCCACGAGGTCCATGACGTTCCGCTGTGGGATGACACCGAGGAGGACATGTGAGCGACGAATTTGCTGGCATCTTTGACCACCTAACCCCCGCCGACTTCGAGCGCAAGACGTCGGCAGTCGCTGAGGACAAGCCGGCCAGCGACACGTTCGACCGCTTCGTCGAGGATCAGATCCGGTCCCTTCGGTATGCCTTCGCGGGTTCAGACGGCAATCTGTTTCCTCTGACCACGATCGCAAGCGCAACGGTAGAGCGGGTCTATGCCGCAGACGACGATGAGACGCTCGGCCAGTACGTCGACCGCGTCGCACGCGAAGCCCGACTCATCTCCGCGACGCGGGTCTTCACCTTCAAGAAGACGGTCGTCGGCACCTTCCAGAGCGACGAGGAGCAGCGCTCCGACTCCCAGGAGGCAATGCAGGAGGCTCTCGACGCTGGCACCACTCAGGAGGCTGTGTACTGGTACGCCGAGGAGCGAGACGGCAACCAGTTCGAGGTTCGTCATGGCTTCGTCGTGATCGAGGGCCTGGCCACCCTGGGTGCGAACTTCGAGGGTGCGCCGCAGCGCAACGAACTGTTCTCCAGGGTGCTCGGAGGCTGACATGCCCTACTTCGACGACGATCCGGACCCGGGTTACGAAGGTGGCGGGCCAGAGGGGGCTGGGGGTGGTGATTTCCCCTGGATGGCCATGGGCGCTGGCTACGCGCTCTACCGGCACGGACAGGATCAACAGACCGCGCAGCTGCTGAATGCCCAGCGCCAACCTGTCCAGGTCACCGTCAACGTCAATACCGATGAAGACGAGCGAGTCCCGCACGTCAACATGCTGGACTTCACGACGGCCGACATCCCTGAGTGGGATGACTACATCGGCCAGGAGAACCTCAAGCGCCAGGTGATGATCCGCCTCAAGGCGGCCCAGTCTCGTGGGGAGCGATTCCCTCACACCCTGCTCGCATCGGGGTTCCCCGGCGTCGGCAAGACGACGATGGCTCGACTCATCGCGAAGATGATGGGCGTGCCCATGACGGAGACGATGGCACCGATCTCCGCCTACACGCTGGCCGAGGCTGCCATGGCACTCCCCGACCACGGCGTGCTCTTCATTGACGAGATACATGGTCTAGCCAACAATGGCAAGCGAGGCGCTGAGGTACTCCTGAAGGCCTTGGAAGACGGGATCATCTACCTCTCGGATGGCACGGTCTGCGAGTTGCCCAACATCACGATCATCGGCGCAACAACGGACAAGGACATGCTGCCCGAGCCGGTGATTGACCGCTTCCGCTTCCGTCCGGAGTTCAGCCCCTACACCGACCCCGACCTTTGCGAGATCGCCTCCACCTTCGTCTCACGACACAAGGCATGGGACGCGATCATCGACCCGTCGAAGCCTTCGCCGGAGAACATGGCGATCCTGTGGGACCTGGCGCTGGCTTGTCGGAACACTCCACGAATCGTTGAGGAGTACATCCTTGCGGCTCGCGACCTGGCAGTGGCTCTCAATCGACCGCCCACCGCACAGGAAGTTCTGGAGTTGGTCGAGGTTGAGCCGGACGGCATGACCAAGCAGCACATCAACTACATCACGGCGATGCGGACGTACTTCCCTCGCGAGCTCAAGGAGGGCGGTTACGAGTATGTCGTTGGTGAGCCAGCCATCATGCAAATGCTTCGCGAGACCAAGCAGGGTATCGCCCGGATCGAGCGATTCCTCATCGAGCGAGGTCTCCTCGACCGAACGCCTCGCGGCCGCCGCTTGACCGACCGTGGCGTCACCCGGGCCGAAGCGTTCATAGCGGAAGGTAAGGGCATTCGGGATGTCTGAGTGGACCGACAAGGCGACGTGGAATCACGAGCGTGCGTGTTGGACAGTGAAGGAAACGGACACCCATTGGATTGAGGTGGTCCCGTTCATCTTCACGGCCGGCATCGTCACGACCCCGAAGAACGACGCGCTGGGCTACGACGATCGCTTCTGCTACCACGACACCGACACGGCGATCGAAGCCACGCTCGCATGGGATTGCGACAAGACGTATCAGCCCGACGGATGGCATCGGCGGATCCTGGGACAGGAGACGCGGGCAAAGGCCTCCATCTACGAGGGCGAGAACTGCTTCGAGAACGATCGAAGGTAAGGAGGGCGCATGCCCCTCAGTAATCCACCCGACTTCTACCGACACATGAAGTTGATCGCACAGACGCAGGTCGAGCAGGCGAAGGCGCTGATACGGATGGCCAGCGCCCTTGAGGAGTTGATTCGGATCCTCAAGGAGGAGCGAGAGGAGGCCCAAGGTGAGGCTCGTTAAGGATGCTCAGACGTTCGTGTGGGACGGGGAGGCCCCGGTTGACCCGCACTGGCTGGGCACGAAGGTCGGAGAGCAAATCGTCGTCCGGTATGTCATGGACCTGGACGACATCATCAACGCGGACGGACTCCAGGGAATGAACGAGTATCTGGACAACGTCGTGCAGTGGCCGTTCGTGATGACCGACATCGGCTACGCAGTTGGACAGCCGGACCCCGAAGATCAGCTCGGCAACGACTTCGTGCTGATCGAGGCGACGGGAATCCTGGAGGATTGCAGTGAGTGACCTGTTGGTCAACCAGTCAGTGCCACTCCAGGACTACTTCGACCTTGCTCAGTCGGTGATCAACCGCGAGGAGGACCAGGAGAGCCTGGCGGCAACCCTGGCCCACAGTCTTGTGGAGTTGGCCTGGGAGGTCCAGAGGTTGGCGGCCGAAGTTGAGAAGTGGGGTACTGCCGCCAACGTGTACGAATCGCAGCGCGACGCGGCTTACGCTGAGGCTGAGGGGCTGAGCGAATGATGGACAAGTGGGCCGACAACTCGATTCAGTTCCCTCGGCTCATCGCCGAACTGGAAGCCGCTGGTGCCTTCACGCCTGAAGTCCTCACTGAGCTGCGTGAACTGATGGACCTAGACACACACGACATCATGGAACTGGTTGACCGGGCCCAAGCGCAGTGGGATCACATCAAGGCTGGGTTGTGAGCGAGAGGGACCAACTGAAGCGCTGGGCATGGTGCCTCGGGAGAGCCGAGTGACGGGGTAGTTCCCTTCATGAAACACCCAGCAACGGAAGCCCCCGACCTTCACCCACCGAAGGTCGGGGGCTTCCCTTTCCAAGGGAGGAAGATGGGTAATCGTCGCAACTGGCAGCACAGACGAATGGTCGAGGCCACTAGGGCTGCCGACAGGGCTAACGTCGCAACACTTGATCGCCCTGAGGCATCCGGCTGGTGGAGCGCGCACGACAAGTGCTGGTGTGGGCTCGAATCGGGCCACACTTGGCCGGGTAAGAGCCTTGGTGTAGCCCACCCTCGATGATAGTGTTCATTCGCTCTAGGCCCGAGGAGGCTAAATGAGTGAGCAGAAGGAGTACTTCGGCGGAAAGGCCCCGAAGCCGCTTCCGTGGAACCCGCTCCCGTACATGCAGGAGTACCTGGACGACCTAGCAGTGAACGGTCGTACGACTGGTGAGCCGGTCACTGAGGGCTACTCCCGGATGGTTCGAGTCGGCCTCAGTCGGTTCGCAGCCTTCGCGGCCGGCGAGGGGGTCAAGCATCCCGGAGAGATCACCAGGGCGCACATTCTCAGATATCAGGCTCACCTGATGGCAGAGACGACCAGCAAGGGCGAGCCACTCAAGGTGGCCTACCGCCAACAGCTGCTGACGTACGTGCGTGGCTGGATCTACTGGATGGTTGACGTCCAGCACATCGACAAGAACCCCTGGATTGGGATCAAGGTCGGGCGGACGCCGAAGAAGGCTAAGCCGCTGGAAGACGACGAGATCGCGCAACTGTTCGCCACTCATAAGCAGCAGGCGTTCACTATCAGCCCATTCCTGTTCCATAGGCGTGAGGTTGTTCTCGCCCTGCTGTATGGCTGGGGACTTCGCATCCACGAACTTCAGTCGCTCAACGTCAGCCAGATGGACATGCGTCTGGATTGGGTCGAGGTGCGTAACAAGGGCGGTGGCTCCAAATCCCTGCCCTACGCGGACACCCTGAAGCAGTCCGTTCAGCGTTACCTGGTACACCGCGCCGCCCATGCCGAGGTTGGCGAGGATGCGCTGCTGATTCAGCAGTCCGGGGCGAGGCTTTCGATCTCGTCTATTCGCAAGATCGTGACAGAGCTCGGTGACCGAGCCGGCGTTCCGATCAACCCGCACAGGCTGAGGGACACCTTCGGAACCACGATGCTCGACAACGACGTTCAGGTCGAACGAATCATGAAGATGATGGGCCACACCAACAGGGCCCAGACGATGGCTTACGCCCGAGTGAATGACCACAAGGTCAAGGAAAGCCATGACGCGGTGATGAACCCCGCGCTCAACCGTCTGCTTGGAGGCAGTGCATGAAGAAGATTCAGGAAGTCATCGAGTACGCAATCCTGGTCGATGGCGAGCAGGTCGGGACCCACTTCGCGACTGAGTCGGACCCGCTGGAGATCGCCGACGGACAGGAGGCCCGAGAGATCCACCGATGGGTCGAGAAGCAGGACGGGTCCTGGCTGGTCTCCGGTTCAACGATCGCTCCAGCCGAGTACGTCCGAGAGCGTGACATCCCGCACGAGATTCGCCCATGGCGACCCTTCATGGAGACGACGCCGTACGACAAGTCCGGTCAGGACATGAGCGAGGAGCTGCGGGAGAACGGCGAGGTGTTCTTGGCCAACAGCCACTACCTCGTGTTCCGGCGCGAACTCCGCAGCATGATCGAGGACCAGCCGCCGCAGGTTCACCTGTCTCTCCGGACGGTCGAAAACGACACGCGTCACGACTGGCGCGAGATGCAGCGGATCAAGAACGAACTGTGTGGGCCCGACTGGGAGGCTGTCGAGCTCTACCCAAGGGAAGACCGCATTGTTGACCAGGCGAACCAGTACCACCTTTGGTGCTTCGCGTTCCAGCTCCCCTTCGGCTTCGACGATGGAGTCCACACGGCAACGACCGAAGAGGCTGCCGAGGTAGGGGCGACCCAGCGATGATTCTCGACTGGATTCGGGTGGCAGAGGAGCGAGAGGGGCCGAGGCTCAGCATCGAACTCGTCCCCCGCACCTGCTGGTACAGCAACGTGCGGAGCAACGTATCCGCTGCGGACTGGGAGAAGTGCAAGCAGTTCGTCCGCAAGCGCTCCGGCGATCGCTGCGAGGTATGCGGCGGCAAGGGTCCGAAGTGGCCGGTTGAGTGTCACGAAATCTGGGACTACGACGACGACGAGTCTCGTCAGACCCTCATGGGTCTCATTGCCCTCTGCCCCGACTGCCACGAGGTCAAGCACATTGGACGGGTGTCCGTAACCGAGGGCCCTCCAGGAATCGTCCGCTGCCTTGAGCACTTGGGCAGGGTCAATGGATGGGACCTCGAGACCTGCGAGGCGTACGTCAAAAACGAGTTCCACATCCACGCACTCCGCTCGCTCTCCGAGTGGGAGTTGGACGTCTCGTGGCTCTCGTTCCTCGGTATCGAGACCGGCGATCTGGACAGGAGTCGGTGATGGACCTGAGCGACGTCCTCGAAGACCTCAAAGAGCGCCTGCATCGCGCAGACGACGAACTCCAGGCGATCAGTCTTGAAGTCCCGAAAGATGAGCGGCTGCGACTCCTGGGCAAGGCGGAAGGGGTCCGTCTCGCGCTCTCGTACATCCGGGAGTACGAGTCTTGAGGACCACTCCAACGATCAGAGCCTGGAAGAAGCGTCTCAAGGGAACCGGCTGCACCATCACAGTCACCAGGGGGGGTCACCTGTGCATCACGTGTCCAAATGGGTATCGGTACTTCACCGGAGCAACGCCGTCCGACCGACGAGCAACCATCAACGCCATCAAGGACATCTCGCGGCATGGCGGCGTGGAGTTGCGCGTGTAGAACTCCTGCTAGAGAGGGTCCTGACGGCCGAGCCGGCGAGGTGGCTCTAGCCGCCCATCACTCCCAGGCTCGACGGTCACCGATCCATTCGCCACTGATTGCTGGTAGTGCCGAGAATTCGACGGCCATTCCATCCGCCGAACTCTCTCGGAACACGACGACGGCGCCGCTTTGATAGCCAAGCGCCTTCGCGTGTCCACACCCGTGGCGCACGCCCTCGAACCAGGGTTCGCTGGAGTCGTTGGCGTTCCCGGTGTCATTGGAGTCGTAGAGCGTCTTAACCTCGAGCGGCGTCAACTCTCCAACCCCGGCATACAAAGTCTTGGCGGTGAGCTGGATTTGGTTGACGTAGTCATCGCCATAGGCAGTCCCGTCGCCACCAACCTGAATAGGCGAGCCATCCCAGTCGTACGAAGACGTCGGAACCGTATCGTCGTACCCGCTGTACCGGACCAGGACCATCGGGTTCCCGAGCTTGGACAGTTCCGCAATCCAGTGCGGGAAGTCTGAGATCAAGAGAGAGCTGTTGCTGCTGTAAGAACCGGAGCCGTCGATTACACAGACGATCGCCCCGCCCGACACGGCATTATCGACGGCCGTCTTAAGTGGAGTCAGCTCGGCGGCGTCGGTAGACATCGCCCACATTGACGAGTGGTTGGCCGCGCTCGTGGCATAACTCAACGAGTTTGAGGGTCGAGTGGTGTTGGTTACCAGCGAGAGCACGGTGCACCACCTGTGATAACCGTTGTGCCCGTTGTAGATGGCGGCAGGAACTGACGACTCCAGCGCCACCGGATCCAGTGGGGCTGCCTTCACGTTCCACTGACACTCAAAGAAGCGCCAGTTGTACGCGAAGAGTGCCGCCATCCCCTCAAACCACTCGGCGGAATTGGCGGGCCCAACCGGAGTGGTCGAACTCCACTCCGAGGCGGTTGGGCTTCCGCGCCGAAAGCCGATTCGGGCCGCCCCTCCAGCATACTTCTGTGTACTTTCGTTGTAGCTCAAGTAGTGCCACGTGTGGTGAACCAACCCGTCGTAACCCAGAACCGGAAGAAACGGCATCTACGGAACCTGGATCGTGTAGTCGGACTCCATCGGGCCGGTCTGATTCTGATACGAGCCTGAATAGGTCTCAAGGGGCGTGCTGCCACGCTGAATCGAGACCTGGGCGATCCTCATGCCGGCGTGAAGTGTGATGCTCCAGGGGGCGCCGTTCCTGACGACGAGCGTCAGAACTCCGTTGAATCCCGAGTCAACAACGCCGGTACTCACCTCAAGGCCGATTCGCGCGAGCCCCGACTTTGGCATCACGAAGATCGCCAGTGGCGGCTGGATCTCGATGTACTCCTGGGTGGCGGCCAGGATTGTCTCGCCTGGGGCGAGGACGATGGTCTCGTCCTCGTGTAGGGACGTGTGGTTCGGGGTGATGCTCGCCGTGTCGAGCGAAGTGATCGACCCCTCGAACGTCCGGTACTTGGAGTCGAGATGCACGTCCAAACCAGAGGGGTTCAGGCACTCCTCGTGGAACGGGTCGATGCGGAGCTCCCGACCGCGACGGATCAGCGAGTCGATATCTCGATCTGACAGGAACATCTCTCTCTCCTAGCTTCCAACTGCCGTAAACGTGCGGTCGTCGCCTTCCAGCAGGCCCTCAAGGTTGGGGGCTCCGAAGGAAAGCGGGGTGATGTAGTAGTAGCCGTCTCGGGGCGTGTCGAAGGGGGCGTCGGGTCCCGTTCCGTAGAGATCGGTGCTCTGCAAGAGGATCCCAACTGCGGCCTTCTGTCCATGAAGGGTGATCTTGTAGGCGACGGTTGAACCCGGGAAGTCCGGGCCGTTGAACCACGACAAGGGCGGCTGGTGCTCCAATCGGGCAACCGTCTGAAATTCGTACCCCTGAATGGCTGTAACCAGCGCCGCGCCATCGGTGTCGTTCTTGTAGACCATGCCGACAAGAACTGGCTCGTCGTTCCAGAGCGTGTTGGCCCAGAACTCCGGCAAGCCGTAGGCGTTTAGCCACAAGCCCCAGCCTGTGGCGTTGTAGTCGAACTTCATTGAGGTTCCTTCGGGGCTGAGAAGGAGCTGCCACCCCCGAATCTCCAAGCCGGCCCCAGTCTCAACAATGCGGAGCCATCCTAGCTCGTTGGTCACCTCTGTTTCGTTCGTCATGCAATACATCGAGTTGTCTGAACGAACCAAGGGCCCCTGCCACCCGGTCAGAAGGCCATTCAACTCGGATGCGGTGTAGCTGCTGAAGGGGAGCCCGGACATACATGTGACCGTGCAGACTTCGGGCGCACCAGTGATTCCGTATCCACTTCGCGCAACCCTGATGTACGCATTGTTATGCCTACCGTAATAGAGGTAGTCATCCGTCATGAAGGTGCCGTAGGCATCCCTGTGTGTCTGAGCGATGTCGGTGTTCGGTTGGGACTGGACGAGGGTTGCGCCACCAGCACCGACCGAATAGGTGTCGAACGAGGTGATCCCCTGATTTCCACCCATTCGGTCGTTGGGTGCGGCGTTGACGAAGTAGTTGTCGCCGGTCTTCCAGACCGAGTTTCCACCAGAGGAGGGGAGGGCTTGCAGGATTTCGACGTCCATCCCAGTCACACGAAAGACGTAAGCGGCGCATCCTGAGAGGGAGCCGACGTGATCGTCGGCGGCGTCAATCCCGACCACGACGATTCCGTGGGCTGGAAAGGAGTGACTCACGGTGTTGCGGGCGTAGCCGTTCTCGGTCATGAATGTCTCGAGCGGTCCCACCTGGCCATCCATGGTGGCAACACGGGCGTGCATCTCGGAGCCGGTGCCGGTGTAGGTGGAAAAGAGAACGAGTATCCGTTCGTCGTCAATGCGCGCCTGGACGCCATACTCAGCATACGTCCTGTAGTTGGATGGGTTGCTCGGGCTGTCCCACCAGTGGTCTTCGCTATGCACTGCGAAGAACTCGTTGCTCCACTCCATGATTCACCTCCTCCCTGAGGTATCGACGCCTGGTTGATCTCGACTCAGGTGGCTAGGGCCTTGTGGAGGAACTCCCCCACGGACGCCACGCGCCGGCCGGGGGCCACTTCGCAGTCCTGGTTCCACGGGCGGTCGATCAGGTAGGCGTCCGTGCCTGCGGCCACCAGGGCCTCGTAGTTGGCGGGCTTGTCCTCACACATGACGTCGGTTCGGACGACCGTCTTGTCTTTGGCGAACGTCAATGAGTGGAACGGGATGTCCATCTTGAGGAGCCACCTCATGGTGTTCCGCTTGGAGGCGAACGGGGTTGTTCCGAAACCCCGATCGGTGATGATGTGAATCTCGTGCCCAGCGGCATAGGCGGCCCGAACGTCCTCGTCCGCACGATCCAGACACCCGCCCGAACCGAACAAGACTCCAATGTCCGCCGCGCGGTTGCAGTGGAGCAGGAACTCCTCGTCGGTCAGCCCCCAGTCCTCGTAGAAGCCCCAGTGCGTTGCATCCTTGTGGAGCTGATCTGGGTGAAGCCCTTCGTAGGACTCGAGGTAGTGCCGCAAGGAGTCGGCGAAGTCGTACATGCAACCATCAAGGTCGATTCCGATGCGCGTCCGCTTGTCAACCATTTGTCAACCAATCCTTCGCCCGTGAAACCAGATGCGATTGCCGGCTACCCCTGTGAAGCCGGTGGCTGTTGGCCTTACCTCAGACAGGCACCAGAGATGGTTCTCTGTCGGACACGCGGAACACATCGTCTGAAGGGACGTCTTGCCCAGCGACTTGATGATCTTCGCCATCTCGTTCCCAGTGCGGGCGTTCTGCTCCTTGACCAGTGGCGCAAAGTCCACCTCGTAAGGCTTGCCCTTGCAGGGAACCTCGGTCTCGTCGTTGGGTGGAATGCGCTGCTTCAGGCTCACTTAACCCCAGTCCCCTTCTTCTTTGCTTCTTCCTTGCGACGCTTCTCGGCCTCCTCGTACTTGGCCTCACGCATCGCCCTGAGCTGATCAGACTTCGATGTTCCGCCCGTCTTCTTGGCCATCAGCCGACGTCCTGACTGGCCTCGGCTGCCGCCAGGGCCTTGCGGCAGTTCTCCGAGCAGTAGCCCGATCCCCTGAAGATGGCGATGCGGATCTGCTGCTTGCAGTTCTGGCAGGTGTCGCTACTCATTTCACATACTCCTCAGTCTTCATGCAGTGGTAGCAAGCGTCCGGGTACTGGCCGTGCTCACAGAGTCCCGAGCGAGCGAACTCGCTCTTGCGCTGACGCCAAAGCGCCATGCCAGTAACGCCTGGTAGCTCAATGAGATCCCAGAGCAGAACCTGGGCGACCTGCTTCGGGATGATGACGCCCTTCGCGTTCGGGGCCCCATGGACGAAGTCGTGGCAGCGCCGGCAGAGCGAGATGAGGTTTCCTGGAACGTCGTCAGAGCTGCCTCGTCGATAGCGGATGTGGTGTGGGTCGACCGGCACGCCAACTCGTCCACACCAGCGACAACGGCCACCGTCTCGCTCGAGGACCTCCTGCTTGAGGATCCGGTCCAGCCCGTCATAGCGCCCCATCAAACCAAGCCTCAATGTGGACGCGTGTCAGGAAGTCGTTGACCTTCTGCCAATCCGCATGCTCGGGTACGTCTGCGGAGTCCAGGGTCTCCCTGAGCTCCTCCTCGAGGTCGATCGCAACCGACATGATCTCCTTGTAGGAGTAGCGGCCGGCTCGCACCGCCCTCAGCATCTCGCCGTCCGCCCCAGGGATGGGCAAAGTAATTCGACCCTCCGTCAGGAACTCACACCCCTGGATTCCGAGGCGCAGCATGTGCATCGCGAACTTGGTGTCGTAGCCAAACTGGGCGACCAACTCAGGCCGATTGGATCGAGGTGCCCGAAGGCCAGCCCGCGAATCCTCCATCCGCTTCCGCTGGGCGTCCATGTATCCCAGGAAGCGACGGCCTGCCGACTTGGTCACGAAGTTGTCGCTGAACTTCAGCAACTCGTCTCCAGAGCGAGTCGAGTACATGCGCTCGGGCGGAGTGAACAGCGAGACCAGGATCGAGGGATTTCCAGCGGACGCCAGTTCCACGAACTTGTGAAGCGAGTGGATGCTGAGGTCGATATCCCCAGCCTTAGAACGCTCCCCATTCTCGGCCGTGCGCCAGACCAGTGACGAGAAGGGCCGCAACCCCAGGACTTCATTCGCTGGCATGAGAGAGATGCCCAGGTAGTCCAGGTCGCCCCCGTCGGCGCTACTGGTTCCGTAGACCGAAGATCCAGTCTCGGCGAGGAACATGATTCGACTGGCAGCCTTTGGATACGCGTCCCAATCAGAGCAGTACTTGCCCTCGGGGAGAACCAGGTTGCCAACGATCACTTCGCCTCGCCCCCCCAGACGTGAAGGCGAAAGGGGCCGCCCGAGGCGTTGAACTGCTGCTCGAAGTTGAGGGCGTCTTCAGCGGTCGCCAGATCGAGCGTGCCCCGCCCAACGGTCTCGCCAAACGCGATTACGTCCATGACGAAAACAGGCATCAGAAGCCCACCTCGTCGTCGCTGGCTGCGACGGGAGTCGCGTCCCAGTGGTCAGCCGTGCGGCCAAACGAAACCCCGAGCTCCTCGGACTCCTCAGCTGTCGGGACTGACTTAGCACTCGCGGAGCCCCCAACGCCGTCATCAGCCTCTTCGGGAGCGAAGTGCGACACCAGCTGAACTGACTCCAGTCCAAAGATGTGGTGACGCGACAAGCCCCCCTTGCGATCTTCCTCGTAGCGGACGTTCTTGACCCTCACCTCCAGCATCAAACGGAGGTGAGTGCCACGTGCGTAGCCCTCAGCCATCTCCATCGTGATGGCCGGCAGTTTCGCCATCATCGAGGTCACGAACTCACCCTCGAACTTGGCTACCGCAATGGGTTCGCCAGGTTCGTACTCACGAGTCTCGTCAGTCATGCCTTTGCCCTTCCCCCCACGCGAGGGTCGTCGACGCCCGGAACCAGGCGCGAGCGAAGCGAGCGAGGCCCGAAGGGCCGGTCCTGGTGAGGACGTCGCGCGATCCCTCGCGTCTTGGCAGCCTGTTTCATCCCCTGCTCCTGTTCCTGCACAAAGCGAACATTAGCGAACATCTGCTTCACCGCCAGGAAGGAGCCCGTAGCGTGTCTTGACTTCCTGAGTGACCGCCTTTGCCAGGACCTCGTTCGCCTTCCTGAGCGTTGGTGACTGGTCCTGGAAGTCCGCGTTGATGATGCGCGCGTAGAGATCCCAGAGCTTGTCCTGGTCGAGATCGCCGACCGTCTCTGCCATCGCGTATGCGACCTGGCTCACGATGCGATCCGAAACTTGCTCGCGCGAAGAAGTAACTTCCTCCTGCTGGTAACCAGAAGCCTGAGAACTTGATGTAACTTCCGGAGTAGCGGGTAGGTAGCCTGTCGGTTCTTGTTGGTTCTTCTTTTGGTTACTGTCGCACTCTGAGACTTTGGATCGCTCACTCTGAGACTTTGGATCGTCAGAGTGAGACTTTGGATCGCCCTCCTTCAGCCGCACAATCTTGTGTGCATAGAGCCACTCGTCGTACGAAATGAACTCCAGCTGGTCGTCCAGGTTGACTGAAATCAGGTCCGAGGTACGACCACCACGGCTCTGCGATGAGCGCTTGATCCTGGCGATCAGGCCGACCTGTTCCAGGTACGCCAGGGCGCGGTTGATCGTGCTGCGACCGAGGCCCGTGTCGTCGGCCAGGAGGGCCTGAGAGGGCCAGCAGACACCCGACTGGTCGGTGCGTGCTGCCAGCGCCCTCAGGACCGTCCTGGGCGTCTTGTGGAGGCTCTTGAAGCGGTCGCGCACGAACTCCTCGTCGCGGAAGGTCATGCGTCACCACCGAACATCGAGACATCCTCGAAGCCGTCGGGCAACGAGCGCTCGGCCAGGCCGTGCTCCTGCTCCCACGAGGTGGCGTCCTTCTCCTTGTCGTACTTGAACCGGAGAATCGGCGGCCGTCCATTTGTCTTCTCGAAGGAGCCGCGAGAGAGGGCGTCGATGTAGTGGGGGCGAACAGTGGCCACCGATACGCCATAGCGAGCGGCTGCCATGTTGAGGAAGTCATCCTCGGTCGTCGGGCACGCCTCCAGGAGCATCTGCTCGAGCGATTCGGCGCTCGGCCGACTCCACTTCTCGTTGGAGCGCTCAGCCTCCTGGTAGTACTCGTCGTGCGAGTACGGGGTGATCGCCGAGTATGCGATCGACGTGCGGTCGCGGTACAGCGCCAGGGGCTCGGGTGCGGCGTGGTCACGGAAAGCGGTGAACGTCGCAATCGAGTTGAACGGGTTCTCCACCGAACGGTTCAGGAAGTTCAGCAGGATGGTCGCGTTCGGCCACCCGGTCCAGAGGAACGACCCCGCCACCGAATCCGGATCGGCAATGTCGTTGTTCTCCTTCGCCTTGCCGCCCTGCGACTTCTTCATGTGATGCGTCATGACGACCGAGACGCCCGTGTTGTGGATGACCTTGTCGAGGACCTCGAACGCCTTCATCAGGCTCTTCGACGACTCCATGTCCGCCAGGAACTTGTAGGCGGTGTCCAGGATCACGACCTCGGCACCGTTCTGCTCCACCAGCTGAGCGAGCACGTCGTACGCACCCTCGTGGTCGAGGCGGAGAAGGTGGTCGTGGTCGATGAGGAGGTTCTCCATCGCGGCGCCGTAGGCCGGTCGCTTCTCGATCAACTCGTGGAGACGCGTGAACAGTGAGTACTTGCTCAGCTCGCGGTCCAATAGCAGAGTCCTGACGCCACCGTGACGGACGGCCTCAGGGTCGAAGCCGTCCTGCCCCAGGTTGTTGATGGGGAAGCGGTCCAGGAAGGAGACACCCGCCGACAGTGAGAGGGCGAGGTTGTCCACGAAGATCGACTTTCCGACCTTTGGACGGCCGGCGATAAGCAGACGGCCACCACGCGGGAGGATTCCCTCAGCCACGAGGAACGTAGCGGTCTCGGGCGGACTCTCGGAGATCTCCGCCAGGCTCAACACCTTGTAGGGAGTAGCCCGCTTTCCGGTCGCCAACTCCGCGAAGTCAGCGTTGGAGTGACCGTCTCGCATGAAGAAGTCGTTGATATCCGTCTTGCGGACATCTTCATCCTCAGGCAGCGGGAGGACGATGTTCCGGGCACGCCACCCGATATCCTCCAGCCGCTTCATCGCAGCTTCCTGTCCAGGGTTGTGCCCCTGGCAGCGTCCGTGCGACTCGCACATCCGGCAGACCTTGCCCTCGTCAGGCTTGTCATAGATGTGGTGCTCGGGGTTGTCGTTGTCGAAGCAGATCAGGACCTTGCGAGCCTTGATGAACTTGGCCTGCCACTCCGGCCGCCACTGAGAAGCGCCGGGTACAGCCACGGCGGCGTACCCCATCTGGACGAGCAGCATGGCCTTCTGCTCACCCTCGCAAAGGAACACCTGTCCATCTGCGTCGCCGATTGCATCCTGGGCGTTGAAGAGGGTCGTGGTCGAGCCCTCTTCCCAGGTGTACTTCTTCTTGCCGCCGTCCGGGTTGTAGTAGCGGAAGAGGACGGGCCGGCGTCCCTCGAGATACGGAATCACGTATCGGCCATGCTCGGCGTCGTAGCCGAGGCGGAACCGCTCAATGGTGGTGTCCGTCAGGCCATGGTCATAGAAGGGCTTGCGGAGCGCCGTGGTCAGGAGGCGCTCGTACTCCTTGAGCTGCGTCTCCTTGCTCTTGAAGGCGGTGACGTAGTCGTCTTCGACGTCGATGCCGAAGAAACGCTCAAGCGTCTGAAGGTTGCCGCGCTCGCCACATGAGGCCGAGTGGCAGGTGTAGAGACCGCTCTCGGCGTTGACGTAGAAGTTGGGGCTCTTGTTCCTGGCAACCGAGCCGGGGCCCTCGTGGAAGGGGCAGGCAAACGAGTACTGCCCGCTCTGCGGCTTCTTGCTCCTTGCGGGGTGGCCGTTGTCTTCGAGGAGACGGAGGACGGCTTCACCCTCGGTTGCTGAGGCTCGGTGTCCGAGGTTCGTGTTGGGTCGGGCATTTCGGGCGGATTCCACCAAAGTAAGGCGAGTCATGCCGCACCGCCCAGACGCCCATCAGAATTGCTATGTGCATTGCACTTGCTTTCGACCGCGTGGTCTGCTTTCCTAGTCGACAAGGCGACTACTCCTCTGCTGTTGGTAGCGGCGAGACTGTTAGGACGCTGTGGGGCCGGGGTGTTGGCGCACCCCGGCCCCAGCCATGTTCTGAGGAGTTACAGATCAGAACGGAGGCTCGTCCAGCGGGTCCACCTTCGGTGCCGGTGCCGCAGCAGCGGCGGTAGCACCGATCGGGAGCAGCGTGTCCACCTGCTGACCGAGGAACGGCTTGCCGGTCTTCGGGTTGGTGGTCCGCTTCTCGTAGGTCGCGGTGAGAGCGCGAGCCTTCTTACCGATCAGCAGATCCGTGTCCAGCTCGAAGCCGACACCGATCTCCATCCCGAACAGCGCCTCCACGTACTGCTTCAGCTTGTTCTCGGGAGTGTTCACGAGGCGGAACGGGGCGCTACCCCAGATCTTGCCCCCGACGACCTCTGCTGCGAGGTCCTCAGCGGACATGGATCCATCCCCGACCGCCTGAACGCCGTCGACGCGGAACTGGAACTCGAGCTTCTGCCACGTGCCGTTGCGACCCTCGACGTCCTTCAGGGTGATGTCCTCGCAGGTCACGTTGATGATCGACTCAGCGGGAATGACGGTGAACTCCACCGCCTCCTGATTGGTGATGCTTGCCATGTTGCGACGTTCCTCTCGTGCGTGGTTGTTTGGATGCGTGTTGCGATCTTGCGTGCGTGCTACTTGTTGCTGACTTGTGCGATGTAGCACTTCGTGCACTGCCACTTCCCGAAGCGGGTGCGGCTGAGCAGACCAATCTCCTGGTCGTCGATGGGCTGCTCGCACGTCTCACAAGTGCCGTTCTCGATTGCGATGGGAACGGCTCCAAGCTTCTCTTCGAGAAGCTGCTCGGCCTCCTTGTCCGCTGCCACCGCCGCCGAACCCTCGCTCGGAGAATCGGCAGTGGACTCGGCAGGAGTTACCTCCCCCTCGTCAGGCGTCACGGGCGTGACGGTCGGCTTCGCGCCGGCCTGAATGAGGGAGTTGATCAGCGTGGCCCGGGGCTTCGACTTGCCCGATTCGAGGTCATAAGCCTCCTGCGCCCGGGTCAAATCGCCGTCGACGTAGGCCAGAACTTCCTCAATCGTCCCCGAGATACTCGGGGTCACGCTTTTGGGCTGGCGGTCTCCTTCGCGTGCCACTGGACGAACGGCATCATCTCTGCGATCGGGTCGTCACACTTGCCCTCAGCGGCATCGGCCTGGACGGCACGCCACATCTTCACGAACTGGCGAGCCTCGCCCATCGTGATCTCTCGGATCTGATCCTCCGGGAAGCCGAGGCCCAGCGCGTCGTAGACCTTCTTGACGTGCGTGATTGCGACCGAGTTGACCTTCTCGTTGTCATCGGACGGCGGCCCGGACGGTGCAGAAGGAGTCGGAGCCGAAGTCTCTGCCGGGGTCGGCTCGGACTGGCTCGAAATTTCTGTCACTTTCTCCGTGACCTGAATGTCGACCGGGGCCGGGTGGCTGTCGGCGACCGCCTTGCGACCCTCGACGGCTGCCGCGTAGAGCGCCTGGAACGTCGGCTCGATCACGTCAGGCAGACGGCCAGCGGCACGGTTGCCGAGGAAGTCGTAGGTCTCGTCACCCTCAGCCCGGAGCCAGTACTTCGTGTACGGGCTTCCGTCGGGACGGATCTCCTGCTTGCGGAAGGAGAGCAGCGAGTAGCCCACCATTCCAGCGATCTCCTCAGCGATCGCGCCCTGGAGGGCAGGAAGAACACGCGTCCGAACATCGTCGCCCTTACCGAGTTCCGCGCTCTTCGTGTGAACCAGGAAGAAGACGTGGAGGTCGAGTGAGGTGAACGAACGGATGATCTGGGTCATCTCGTCCTTCAGCCACGCCCAATCGTCGCGGAGGAACTGCGACTGGCGAGTATCGCGGAGGCGCTCCTGCTTCATGAGCTGCTGAAGCGTGTCCACCGTGTCGATCGCCACTGCCTCGATCGCCGGCATACCCAGCTTCTCGGCAGCGTCAGCCCGCATCGAGTCCTGGCTCAGGACGAGATGGAGGCGCTGGAGGTCGGCCAGGGAGTTGACCGTCACATACGGGATGTTCTTGTGAGCGATCGACTGAAGGTTGTTCGCGTGCGGCTCGGTGTCCGCGATCACGATGTTCGGGACCGTCCCCAGGAACGACGTCTTGCCGCTCTTTGGGGGGCCCGAGATCATGACCTTGAGGCGATCGGGGAAGTCGTCTCCCCCGGTCCTCTTGAAGAGTGTCATGTCGTGCCTCTCTGCTGGTTGCTGCTTGCTGTTTGCTAGTCGTCGATGGGTTCGAGTCCGCACTTCTCGCGGAACTCGCAGTACCGACAACTCTCGCCGCTGATGTTGGGAACGAAGATCCGCATTGCGACCGAGTCTGAGAGCGCATTGACCGCGTGAATCAGGCGGTTGTACTGCGCTGGTCCCCGCTCTCCGGCGTCCATGCGCTTCGGGCCCTTGAGTGCGACCCATTCGCCATGGCGGGGGAAACTGGACACCCGCTCGAACAGGGCTTCGCCGTCAGGCATCCCCGTCCAGAACTCGGGTTGAGTGGTGGCGTAGGAGTACGCCGTGAACTGAAGGTTGTCCGCGAGCCAGTCGTAGGTCGGGGCCTTCGCGTTGGTCTTGTAGTCGGAGACCAGGAGGACGCGCTGGTTGATCTTCGGCACGTACCGGATCAGCAACTTGTCAATGGTTCCGTGGAGGACGTGTCCGTCGCCGATCGGGACGTCGAACTCGTACTCGCGTCCGAGAACCACGTCGGAGTCCCACTGGATCAGGGGCCACCAGTCGCGCAGGATCTTCTCACCCTGCTCCTGGTACTTCCGCCAGTTGGTGCCCTTGACGTAGTAGTCGATCGCGTACTCAGCGCCCATGGATTCCGGGTCCAGCCACAGGCGCTTGAACCGCTCGACGGCTCCCTCAAGGTCCTTGTTGACCTCGAGCCACAGCACACAGTCGTGGACGATCGACCCGAAGGTCAGCGCTCCGCTCTGCTTGCGCGGCAGGCCGTCGATGTGCGTGTACCTGTAGGCGAGGGGGCAGCGGCCCCAGAGAGCGAGATCAGATTGGCGTACCTTCAACCCACCCTCCCCTGGTGTTGGTAGCGGCTATGCCGTTGGCGCGGCGGAAGCGATCGCAAGTGATCGCGGGAGAGCAGTTGTACATGCCGAACAGGGTCCGTTGCAAGGACCCGGTTTCCGAACGGTGTGTCGCGCTGCTCACATAGAGAACGCTAGTGGACCCCTCCGACAGGCCTCACTTCCGCCACTTCCTCCAGATGCACCACGCGGTCGACAGCCAGACCACATCAATCAGCACCGCCCCCAGGAGGATGGCGGGCAGGTGCCCCAGGTACCACGCCAGGAAGTCAGTCATGCCTCAGGTATGGGCGGCAGCTCTGGAGGGACTCCACCAAGAGCGATGATCTCTTCCCGCATCTGGCGGTTCATCCTTCGCACGACCTCAACCTCGGTCTTGAGGAGAGCGATCTGGTCGTGGAGGTCGCTGACGTCCTGGGTCAACTCCTTGACGGAATCCTTCAGGGTGACGTTCTCCGTGCGGAGCTCGGCCCTCAAGTCGGCTGCAATCTCGCTGTCCTCCTTGGGCCGCGACAGCCACTTGTTGACGACAGCGAGAATTACGCCGGAGAACAGGGTTCCGATGAGTGCCCAAAGGCCAGCGTACTCAGTGAATACGCTGGAGCTAACCTCCGTCATCGCAAGTCCTGGCCCTGAGGTCTGCCTTGTTCCCTAGGTAGACGGCCGCACACAGCAGCCCTGATGCGAGGGGGGCAAGCCAGAAAAACTCGTCAAGGGGGACGTAGATGACGATGAGGACGCCGACGTAGGTGAAGAGGATGAACGCGGCGTAGTCGAGGATTGCTCGAGCCTTGAGGAAGCGGCATCCCCAGAACGGGAGGATTATCATTGCGAGGCCCACGAAGATGGCGACGATTCGGATCCAGAACCCGCTAGTTAGGATGCCTGTCCCATTCAGGAATTCCTGGAGTGGGGACTGATCATTCGTCGGTGGGATGAATGAGTCTCGCTGGCCGTCGATCAGCGGAGTGACGGAGTTGAGGAGCAGGTAGATCCCGCACCAAATCTCTATGAGAGACAGCGTGAAGCGGGAGTGCTGGAGGAGTTTGTTAAACATCCTTCCGCCTGATTTCGTATCCAGTTAGCGTGCCGACGATCAGCGTCAGGAAGACTGGCCAGAAGATCAGCGAGACGTCGTCCAGCACCAGCAACGCGACCAGGACGTAGTAGACGCCGGCCAGGGAGAGGAGCGTCAGGCTGAAGATCACCGACCAGGGTGTAGGAGAGATCCCGAAGGCCCCGTACTTGACGTAGTCCCGGAATCCGCCCCACAGCGTCTGAGCCAAGATGTACCCAGCGATCCCCACCACAAAGACGACGGTGAGGGCGGCCCACTGCGGATTGGTGGCGTAGGGCAAGTCTTCCAGCTGGGGGTTGTCTGTCTCGAGGCCGAACATCGGCGATCGGTCGTCGAACGTCAAGCGGAGGATGCCGTAGGCGAACGACGTTGCGACCGCGATCACGCGGATCAGGAGCAGCGCCGGGCGCGAGGTATCGCGGTCGCTCAAGGGGCACTCCCGATCAAATTGACGGCCGTCGGCTTTCACATCAGTGATCGGAAGGAAAGGGCCTCAGATTGGACGCAAGAGGGGCTCGCCCGGCTCCCAGCCGGGGCCACAGAGGTCTCCCCCGTCACAGCAGGGCTGGAGGTAGTGGCACACCGGGCACTGATCCTTGCCCCCCTTGCGGACCAGGTCGGCGCGGTCACACTGTGGGCAGGGCCCAGGGTCCTGGAACACTCAGTCGACTCCGGATCCCCTGAAGGCCCGAATGGGCTCACTGGGGTCGCCGTCTACGTTTGGCTGCTCCACGGGAACTAGCGCCGTCACCACGAGCAGATTGGACGCGGTTTCATCGTCCTGAATCAGGGCCATCCGCCCATCCTCTGTACCCTGCGCCCAGCCCTCCACAAATTGGCTCTCATTCGCAGGCTTCGACAGGAGCTCAAGGTCATTGGAGGTGAACGCAGCCTCCACCTTGTTGTTGCGCCAGTACTGGCCGAATAGCCCAAGGGACCCATGCTGCCAATACGACCATGGGTCTACAGCAGCGCTCGAGTCGAGGATCGTTGTCCGAATGCCGCCCAAGTAAGACACCATGATCGGGTAGAGGTAGGTGCTCGGCGGCTCGAAGTAGTCATCGACAGTGCGAATCGGGCCGCCAAAGTCGATGCCGAAGAGGTCCTGGCCGTAGGCGTTGTCGTTGTTGACTAGCGGCACATCGAGCACCTGAACCAGGGCGCCGGATTCGTCCAACCTGAATCGCCACAGGCTAGGAGTGGCTTGGTACCTGTTGCCGACGTAGTAGACGTCTCGGCGACCGTTGTCCGTGTGCAGGTTGCCCGGAATTGAGTCGTCCAGCGACTCGGTCTCGATTAGGTGCATGTACGGCCCGCCCCAGGTGCCATTCAGGTTCCACGGGAATGGGCTGTCGGTCCACAGCGGTGCATGGTCGATAAATCCAGAGCTGTCGCCCAGCTTGTAGAAGTAGGTGCGCTCGACAAAGTTCCCGGCGTCCGGGGGGATGTTTTCCCCTACGTCGGTAACAAGGCCGTAGATGGAATTCCCAATAACCGCAAGGTCGCCGAGGGGCTTGAGGGCACCGTCAACCTGCACGGGTGGCCGCACTACGGACTGGTCGGTGGGGTCCAGGATGATCGCCTGATCCCCGAGCTGGATGAAGTTGCTTACTGCACCCTGGGAGTAGTACCGAGTGCAGCGGAGAATGAGGGCCACGTTTCCGTCGTCGAGCACGGTGACCCTGGGGCTATCTGCTCGCAGGTGCCCCGCGTAGCCCGAGCCCGATTCGATCAGCGTGTAGACCAGGACCGGGCCTCCGACAACCACCATGCCAGTGCCGTTGAACTCGAACGCCTGATGCCAGATTCGGGTGCCCGTCAGCGGTGAGTCGGTGTAGAAGTTGCCGCCGTATCGGGCCTCGACCGCGTAGACGTTGAGGACGTCCCCGGCCCAGTATCCAACGGCGTCCATGACTCGGAAGCTGATTGAAATGGGGATCTGGACGGCCTTCCAATCCGTCCAGTTCATGCCGATGCGAGACGCAAGCACGCTGCCACCCTCTTCTTGTGTTGCAGGGGGAGGGCCCAGGCTTGCAGAGATGTAGGCCGGATCCATGGCGGGATACGGGTAGTCCGGCAATGGATCTGGCGGCTGGTAGGACATGGATACGGTCACCGTGGAGGCGCCCGAAGCCGTCGGAGCGATCTCGGTAGGTACGATCCAATTGACCGCTGACGTACCAGTGATTGCCGCCTCGATGAAGCCCGGCCTGAGGAAGTAGGCCTCGACGGTCGAGGATCCAGATATCGGGTCGGGCTCAAGGATCAGAACGGCCGACATGGAGACATCGACCGTGGAGGAGCCGGCAATGGTGTTGCTTTCAACGAGCGTCGGAACGCCCTGCATCAAGACCGTGACTGTGGCCGCCCCTGCCGCCGTCCTGGTGACGATGCGCGGGTCCGTAAGGCTCTTCCAGACCATCCCGGGAGTCTCTGTCGGGACGGCGGGAATCCAGGGCTGACGCTCGGGGGAGATGACTCCGGGCTGAGCGACCGACGACCCAGAGATGGACACGCTAAACGGGGTCGGAAGTGCCGGGGTTGTGATCGTGACAGAAACCGACGCCTGTCCATCGGCGCTTGCATAGATGCTATCGCTTGATGCAAGCGTCACGCCGCCAAGCACCAGCGGAAGCGGGGAGGCTCCCAGTCCGCTCACGGCTTACTCCATCCACGAGGGGATAGACACCTTGACGTTCCGGAACTCTGCTGTCGTCTCTCGGGACCAGAGGCCCACGTAGAGGCCGTTGTAGTTGAAGGTGTTCATGTCGGCCGCCACGAAGCGCAGCGTTCCGTCCAGCCAGCAGGCCATGGAGTCGCCGCTCTTGATGACCTTCACGGACTTCCAGACATCATCCCCACCCCAACTCAGGGCTTCGCTGACGCGACCCGAGGCCGAATCAGCTTCGGCCTGAACGAAGTCGGGGGTGGTGCCCGTCGAGTGCAACCTGAACAGCGGGCCGCCAGTACTACCAGACCCCTCGTAGGCGACAAGCACGCCGACACAGCGGTCGCTGGTGGTCGCCGACGCGACCAT
>Ga0315905_10000569_pt1 | contig 39882 bp, 31 predicted proteins | sample LakEriMetagenome_5_FD_203522 | JGI IMG/M metagenome (GOLD analysis project Ga0315905, IMG submission 203522) | Freshwater fungal communities from buoy surface, Lake Erie, Ohio, United States - Buoy 4 MA121 | ecosystem: Environmental > Aquatic > Freshwater > Lake | place: USA: Lake Erie, Ohio...
GAGCAACTGCTCCTTCAAATAAGCTCAATCGTTTATCAGGTATAACCAAATCGGGATCGATGCCCAGCACTTGTGAAAATCCTTCACAAACAGGACAAGCACCGAACGGGTTGTTGAAAGAAAACAGATTAGGTACTGGTTCTTCAAATACAATACCATCAAGTTCAAATTTATTGCTGAAATAAATCAGGGCAGCATCACCAACTTTAATTTGCATTTCACCATCGCCTTCAAAAAAAGCTGTTGAAATAGAATCAGACATTCGATGTAAATCATCCTGGCTAAATTCCTTTTTAACTAATCTGTCTATTAGTACGTAGGTTTTGTTTTTGCCAGCAATCTTTTTAGAAAGCAATTTTTCATCTGTCAATTCAAGCAGATCTTCAATTCTTATTGTTTCATCGTTGACCCAAATTCTGGAAAATCCTTTTTGTAATAAAATATTGAGCTCTTCTTTTATGTTTCTGTTGTGATGTGTTTTGAATAAGGATAAAATTAAAATCTTCTCTCCTTCTGCAAGATTATTAATAACATTCAGCACATCAGCAACATCATCTTTTTTAACTTCTCTTCCACTTATAGGTGAAATGGTTTTTCCAATTCGCGCGAAAAACAACCGGAGGTAATCGTAAATCTCTGTCATACTTCCTACTGTACTTCTAGGTGTTCTAGTAATCACTTTTTGTTCGATTGCGATTGCCGGACACAAACCATGAATATAATCCACATCGGGTTTGTTCATTCTTTGCATGAATTGTCTTGCATAAGAACTTAAACTTTCCGCATATCGTCTTTGACCTTCTGCAAACAAAGTATCTATGGTAAGAGAGGATTTTCCTGAGCCTGAAACTCCGGTAACAACGATGAGTTTATTTCGTGGTATCGTAACCGTTATATTCTTTAGGTTGTGCACGCTGGCTCCTTTGATAAAAATATCATTATTAGATTTTTTTTCTTTGGAAGCCGATTGTTTTGGGGTGATGTTTTCTTTCATACAATAGGGCAAAATTAGGCTAAGAATGCAGTAATTACTGATATTTTTACCCGATGTGGAAAATATACTGCGTAGATTTACTTACCCCTTTTGAGCACTAGTACTCGATTTTTGCATTTCAACGAAATTTTGTTAAAAATTATTTGGGAGCGAAATTTTTAACTCTACCTTTAGGTCACAATAGCAAATCGAAGTAGAAAAAACACAAGATTTAAAAAGCCTTCTGAATTTACCGCTTCGATTCGTTATCCAATCAAATCCAAACCATAAAAACTAAAAACATGAAAAACCTTACCCACCTAACTGACCAGGAACTTGTACAAGCTTACATGAACGGACAAACTGAAACTTTATCTGTTCTTGTTGAGCGTCACAAAAACAAAATCTTCACTTCTATTTATCTTTTAGTAAAAGACAAATACCTTGCTGAAGACATTTTTCAGGATGTGTTCATCAAAATCATCGACAGTCTTAACAACAAGCGTTATACCGATGAAGGTAAATTTTTACCATGGGCAATGCGTATAGCTCACAACATGTGTGTTGATCATTTCAGAAAAGTGAAGCGCAGTCCAAGCATCAAAACAAGCGATGACCACGATATCTTTGAAGTATTGAACTTTCATGAAGCCAGTGCCGAAACTAAAATCATGGAAAATCAAACACACGAGAAGGTTAGAAAAATGATTGACATGCTTCCTGAAGACCAAAGAGAAGTAATCATACTTCGTAACTACGCTGATTTGAGCTTCAAAGAAATCGCAGCATTAACCAACTCAAGTATCAACACTTGCTTAGGAAGAATGCGTTATGCTTTGATCAACTTGAGAAAGATGATGACTGAAAAGCAAATCGCTTTGTAAAATTGAACGTTCTGCATTTTTGATAACTGAACCCCCGGTGATAACAAAAATCCTCTTCAACAGAAGAGGATTTTTGTTATTTAAACCTTTTGTTATTTGGAACTTCTTGCTGATAGCCCACACTTAAGCCATTTCACATATTCTTTTTTATCGGGAGTATAACCTACTGGGTAGTTAAGCAGTTTTTCTTCCTTGTTGAGGATCGCATAAAGCGGCTGAGCATTGCTAGCAAAATTATCGGTTTCAAATGTTGCCCACAAATCTCCGTAGGTGATAATCTCCTTATTCATTCCATCTTTGCTACTGTATTTAAATTGACTGGCAACCGGCAAAGCTTTTTTATCATCCACATACAAGGAAACTACAATAAAACTGTCGGCCATTAGTTGGTAAACCTCGGGGTCACTCCAAACATTTTCTTCCATTCGTCTGCAATTCACACATGCATAACCGGTAAAGTCAATTAAAATTGGTTTATTTTCTTTTCTGGCCATTTTCAAACCCTCTTCATAATCTCTCGAGCAGTTTAATCCCAACACACAATCAGATTCCTTTTGGTATATACTGTAATACAATGGAGGTGGAAATCCTGATATCAATTTTAAATTAGCCCATTTTGTATTGGTAAGTCCTGGCATGAGATACAATGTAAAAAGTCCGACAACGACAGCAAGTATTTTTCTCGTAAGTGAAATTTTAGCAGAAGGTGAATCGTGGCTGAATTTTATTTTACCGAATAGATAAAGTGTCAACGCAATACCTACAACAACCCATGTTCCTATAAAAATTTCTCTCTTCAAAATACCCCAGTGTTTAACCAAATCTGCATTGGAAAGAAATTTGAAAGCCAGCGCAAGTTCAAGAAAGCCAAGGGTGACCTTCACTGTATTGAGCCAGCCACCTGATTTTGGCAATGATTGCAACCAGTGGGGAAAAAGTGCAAATAAGGCAAATGGCAGCGCCAGCGCCAAGCCAAATCCAGCCATGCCAGAGGTAAGTTGCATTGCACCACCGTTTGTAGACAATGATCCAGCTAACAGAGAACCCAAAATAGGCCCAGTACAGGAAAAGGAAACAATTGCAAGCGTCAGCGCCATGAAAAAGATTCCCAATATATTTCCGGAACTTGCTTTACTGTCGGCTCCTGTAGAAAATCCTGAAGGGAGGGTTATTTCATAAAAGCCAAAAAAGGAAAACGCAAAGAATATAAATACAACAAAGAAAATTACGTTCAAGTAAACGTTTGTAGAAATGTTGTTAAGCAGCTCAGGATTAACACTATCAAGAAAATGAAAGGGTAGACTGAGTAAAATATAAATCAACAAAATAAATGACCCGTATAAAAAAGCATTGGTAACTCCTGCCTTTTTACTCGTAGCTTTTTTAGTAAAAAAAGAAACAGTCAACGGAATCATCGGAAAAACACATGGCGTGAGCAACGCTACCAAGCCTCCTAAAAAGCCAAGCAGAAAAATATGCAAAAGACTATTGTCCGATTTGGAATCATCAGGCTTAGATAAACCACAGCTGTTAACAGGGTTTTTAATATCGATAGTGGGAATCAGAATTCTTGGGGCGGCATTTACTGTTTTGGAAGAATCTAACTCCAAACGAACCACCTGTTCTTCTGTCATAAACTGGTCTGCAAAACCCAATTCATAACTCAGTGGGACTTTTATTACAGCTGGCTTATCCCCTTTATATTGAACCTCAAATGACAAGTCAACCTGCTTGTTAAATACCTTTTTATTTCTTCCTTCAAAAACAGGATCAGCATACAAAGCAGATAAGGCCTGTATTTTAGGACTTTTAATCAGAAAAGCAGTATCCATTTCGCTTACGCTTAGCCCATTTAAGCCTTCAATAGAATCCGCTGCGTACAAGTGCCACTTGTCCTTGATTTCACCTTTCAGGGAGATTAGTATTGAATTGTCTGTTTTTTGAATAAAGGTTGAAGTCCATTTAACTAAAAGGCTGTCCTGTGCTTGAAGGTCAAATGAAAGACTTAAAAAGGACAGAAGAAAAAAAAGAACCCAATTGTTGGCTTTCATTTTACAAGTGATTTTGAAGAGAAAAAAGTAACTGAACCATTAATTAATTCGAGCTTAATCAATTCCATTGTGGCAAGAATAAGTTCGATATTAAATGTCAATGTCCCTCTTTAGGGACATTGACGAAGGTAAAAATTATTTTCCTGAGATAGGTATGGAAAAAGGAATTTCTTTAGGTGGCAAACATTTTCTGTCGTTACAAACCATGAAATTAAGAACACCTTTAACGGCAGTAGCTGCAGTTGTTTTAATGGTTACTTTTTGAACGAAGTCTACTTTTTTGGTATAAAAACGAAGCGTTGAGTTGAAATTAGGATCGAATGCTGTTTCCAGCTTTCCTACTTCAACCACTTTGCCTTCAAATTTCAATAAGGGGTTTTTGGTAAATTCAAAACTGGTTGGCTCTGGGCCCTCTCCTGCCTGCTGTGCATACAAGTGCCATTTGTCTTGAATGGTGGCCGTAAGGTGAATTTCGTATTTTTTAGGTCCGATTTTTTTGGAGGTAAAGCTCCAGGTAACCGGATTGTCAATCTGGGCAAAACCCAAAGAAGTCAATAAGCTGAATAATACTGTGCTGAAGAAATACTTGAACATGTCAATTTTTTTTCAAAAGTAGATATTGTGGGGCAAAATAGGAAGTCTATAAAAAGATAAATCAAGGTTTAACTAAATTTTTAGCCTTCCAAAGAAACAACGGTAACGTAATGAAAACCTGGTTTTAGATAACAAATTACCTAAAAACGCTGCCGAGACCATTGACAATTGAAAGTGCAAGTAAAACCCAATGTATTACAGCAGATAGCCATGGTTTGGGTTGATAGAAAAAAAAGGCTGATAGAAATGCTGCAGCAGGAGGAAGCATAAAGATAAAATCACTGAATTGCACATCTTTATTAAAAAAGGGAATGATAGTTCCAACAATCAACCAAAGGTAAAGAAGTGACCAAGTTTTTCGGGATTGAACCAGCAAACGCCTCATATTGGATTGAACATAAACGATGCCTGCGGCAAGTAAAATCAGCAACATTATCAAAGCGATTGATTCTGATATAGCAAAAGTAAATTTTGGCGCATACATCAAATAGGAAAAAGTGCCAGCTGGAATGCTTTTTCCAGAAAGAAATGAAATGGAAATAAAAAAATAATATGGAGTAAGTAAACCAACACCCATCAACAACCACTCGTTTAATTTAAATGGTCTGCTTATGAGCATTGAAAGCATAAAAATCGTAATAAACCAAATGGAAGGAGTGAAAAAAGCTGTTGACAAACCAAAGCCCAATGCGATATTAAAAATATCTGCTTTGGGATTGCTTGTATTTTGTAGGGAAGCGGTTTTATTCAGCAAGAAAAGCAGTAATGTAGATGCCAATAGGGAGGAAGAGAACGAATATCGATAAACAAAAAGGGACGACAACAAAAGAAAAGCCATTCCTGTAATGTAATGGACACGAGTAAACAATCTTTGGAAGATACTTACACTGTTGATCATAATGGCTTGTATAATAAGAAGTGACATAAAAAAAACAGTAAAAGCCAAATTGCCAATGCCTGCTTTCAAAGAAAACAAATTCATAAGTATATTCCACCCAAATCCGTCACCAGCAGAGACCACAAAATGAAAAGGTTTTCCCAAAACTGACCAACACAATAATAGTGCATATACGAAAAGCAAAAAGCTATTGTATGGGCGGTTGGATTTAAAAAAATTTAACACAAGCAGACTTTTGTTTACACTAGTTGCAAAAGTAATTGATGATTACAACAAATTTAAAATTCCATAAGGGCAAATCCGAGGTGATTAAGATAGGTGAAAGGTACGATGATTTCCCGCGCTCCAATCTGTTTTGCATTACGGGGCATGAACTCAACAAGGGGCTCATTGCCTTTAACAGTTGGATATCTTTCGATGGAACCATTGAAATTAATGGATTGACGACTCAGTATATGTTTCTGGCTATCGCGGTCAATATAAAAAAACTGAACATCTTTACCCTGGTTCATCAGCGCATACGATAGATAAACATCAGCATCGGCATCCATTTGCCTTTTAATGATACTGTTGGTCCATTTTAATGCAAGCGAGCTGTCAACAGAAGCGATTACGATATTGTTGGAATAAAACCTGCGTTGTACATTAGTGCCATTTCCGGTATTACCTGTTCCATTGATATTATTGAAATAAAAATCGTTGGCGCCGGAAAATACCGGACTGAAATTTCTGTTCCAATTGTTGTTGTAAAAAGTTTCTGTATAAGAATCCTCCGCAATGAGCACGAATTCACCATTTCGTTTTACAAGGATTTGCTTGGGATCCATATTGTCAATATCACCTCTACCTCCTGATAAACTTATTGTTGAGTAAAATGATTTTGGCAAAACATTGAACGCGGTTTGCATTTTATTGTCCTTCAGGGAAAATACAGATGAAAACAAGCCCTCCACTTTTCCTCTTTTAGTGGTGTTGTAATAGGCGTTTAAAATGATTTTTCGGTTGATATTATCTGCTTTTAAAAGTGTCTTTTCAATATAATGTTCGTCGAGATCAATTGGGTATTCACCGATCTTCTGCGCGCCTTTGTTGTGAACAAAAAGTATCAATGAATCAAAATTATCAATTGCCCTTTTTCTGGCTTCGAGTGTAAAAGCAACAGACCCATTATTATCAATTATCAAATCGGATAAATATTCTTTTTGAGGGTTATGCGCTCTTGTAAACGTGATGCTATCCTTTTGTGAAAATTTATTATTGAAAACTTGCAGTTTAAATTCAACCTCATCACTACGTCCAATTTTCTTGTAGATAAGTATATTTTCTTTGTTTTCGCTTACGGTTACATGATAAAGATCCCTGTCTGCAAACAACCCTACAGAGGATTCGTCAATAAACAAAGGCGTGGAAAACACATCAGAAGATGCTTGGAGCACTGCTGCATAACAAAAAACATTTTGATTTTTGACATAGGAATAAATTACCGCAACCGTATCTGCATATTTGATAAAATCTATGCTGATTGTTTTTTCAGGAATGAAATCCATTTCAATCGACTTTAAAAAAACCATACTTTGATCATAAAAAGCGATGATGTGGTCACCTTCAGATTTCTTGTAAATCAATATATTGCCATTGGTTTTTCCGATAATCTGAAAATCCAGATTAGCTCTCTCCTTTTTGTTTATTTCGGAATAATGAACCTCTTGTGCAAACATTGGTTCATAAAAAGCAAATAGCAAAAGAAAGATAAAAAAGGTTCTTAAAAGGAAGGATTTGCCGAAAACGAAAGCATTATAGGTACAAAGCATGTGCGTTGTTTTTATAAAAATACAATAAAAGAGAAAACGGTGTAAAACAATATAGATTTACGGTTGTTAATCAAGATGCAATATAATTTGATGCGGAATTAAACTTCAAAAAATGAAAAATGTACTGATAACAGGTGGGACTGGGCTTGTAGGTAGTGAGCTTGTAAAGAATTTGGTCAGTAAAGGATACCATATAACAGTGCTAACAAGAAACGAAAAGCAACATTTCTCAACTTCGGATGTAACTTATTCCAAATGGGATTTTAGAAAGGATATCATAGACCAAACTGTATTGGAAAAAGCCGATGCCATCATTCATCTTGCAGGAGCAGGCGTGATGGATAAAAGATGGACGAAAGCTTATCAAAAAGAAATTGTTGACAGCAGAACCGAAAGCATAAAATACCTGCTTCAAAAACTCAAAGAATGCAACCACCAGGTAAAAACACTGGTAAGTGCTTCAGCTATTGGGTGGTATGGTGCAGACTTGAAAGAACATTACGCCTTCACCGAAGAAGACAGTTACGACAATCATTTTCTTGGAACAACTTGCAAATTATGGGAGGAAAGCGCTGAACTCGCAGAAAACATGGGCATCCGTGTTTGCAAATTGAGGTTAGGTATTGTTTTGAGTGAAAAAGGGGGTGCTTTACCAGAATTGATGAAACCCGTAAAAATGGGAATTACAGCCATATTGGGATCCGGCAAACAAATGGTAAGCTGGATACATATTGAAGACCTTTGCAGAATGTTCATTTATACATTGGAAAACGAAAAATTATCCGGCAGTTTTAATGCAGTTACTCCCCAACCTACAAGTCATAAAAACCTTATGTTTTCCATTGCCCACATACTGAAGCGTAGTTTCTGGATTCCGGTTTTTGTTCCCTCCATTATATTAAAATGTATATTGGGTAAAAGGAGTATTGAGCTCTTAAAGAGCACAACCGTCAGTTCAAAAAAAATAAGCGCGGAAGGATTTACCTTTCTGTACCCTGAAGTAGGACAAGCATTGAAAAAAATTCTTCGTCCTTAAAATAATTAAAGGTCTTTTTTCAACAAATTTCTTTTACTGAGAAAAAAGAAAAGCAATAGGTAAGCTAAAGCAAATGATAATCCAACATAAATATGTTGTGTTGGAATATTTTCAATATTCATTTCCTTTAACGGATTAGCGGGAAAACTTAGTAAGCCATCAGAGGAATTCATGGGTAGGTAATCTCCTACACCTCCCAAATCAACCTTATACATAGTTTTTATTTTCATTCCCGCTGCATCAAGCAACTCGGCCAATATGTTCTCAATTCCCGAATAAATAAAAAAGATGCCAAAAGCAAACCCTGTTTTCCTTATCCAGCAAGAAAGCAACATGGCAAACATCATGTAGGAAAGCGATTTAAGGAAGAAATATCCCACATGGGAGAAACCAGTCATTGAAAAAGGCTTGGCTTCCTGAAAACCAAAAATCAATCCTGTTAGAAAGACCATAACCGTTGATGCAATTGCAAACAATACAACCAGCAAGAGCTTAGCATGGAAAAATTCTTCGCGTTGCCATCCGTCTATGATGTTTTGTCTTACCGTACGGAAACTAAATTCATTCGTTATGATTATGATGATCAGCAAAACCGGAAGCAGAATAAGGTAACCGCTCGTGTAGCTGACGGTCTGCCAAACATAATCAAAACTATATGGATTGAAATCACCTAACAGTACCCCTGCTTTCGATTTTACAACAACATTTTGGTAAGTTGTATAAACAATATAATTCGTAGCAAGCACGCCGATGGCAAAGAATATGGAAAGTATGATAAACGCTTTGTAGTTTTTCAATTTCAACCACTCTGTATATAGAATTTGTTTCATGCTGATGGACTTTCTTGGTGTTTTAAACTATTAATTGGTGAGCTCCAGAAATTTGGCTTCGAGGCTTTTCTTTTTAAGTACAAGATGATTAAGCGTGATGCCATTTTCAAAACAATAGCGATTGATTTTTTCCAGATCGGCAGTACCTGAACTAAAAGCCAGTTGTAAAAGCTGATCAGACGTTATTATATTTTTGCATCCTGTAAATGAGGACATCATTTCTTTTAACCGATTGTTTTCTGAAGATGCTACCTGAACAATATCTTCATTCATCAATATGTCATTTACATCTCCTTCTGCAAGCAGTTTGCCGTACTTTAAAATAGCCACATGGGTACAAACTTTTTCTACCTCATACAACATATGGCTAGCCATGATGATTGTTTTGCCTTCTTTTGCCAAATGAGTGATGAGGTTTCTTATTTCAGCTATACCGTTAGGATCGAGACCGTTTGTTGGTTCGTCTAATACCAAAACTTCAGGATCGCCGAGCAATGCTGCTGCGATGGCCAACCTTTGCTTCATACCAAGACTGTACGTGCTAAAAGGCGAGTTTTTTCTGGCAGCCAATCCAACCAAGTCCAGTACCCTGTCAATATCATTAGCATTACGGCCACTTATAGCTGCAGTTATTTTTAGATTTTGAACCGCATTGAGGTAATGATAAAAATTAGGAGTCTCCAGCAATGTACCTATGCTTTTTCTATGGTGACCTGCTTTGCTGTTTTCAAACCAGGTGAATTGTCCGGAATTCGACTTTATGACATCCATGACAATACCCAGCAATGTCGTTTTACCGCTTCCGTTAGGTCCCAGTATACCAAAAACGGAACCCTTCGGAACAGCAAAACTTACTTCATCAAGTGCTTTGATGCTCTTGTAATTTTTGCTTACATTGTTAAAACCATCCTTTCTATTTTAGATATTGTGTAAGATAATCGGTTACTTTTTGATACAGGTGAGCGCGGTCTTTACCCAAAACATTGTGCTCATGACCCGGATAGATCATATAATCCACCTGAACTCCTTTATCAACAGCTGCTTTAACAAGGTTTACGGAATGTTGCATAACTACAACATTATCCTGCATTCCATGTATCAGCAATAGTTTACCTTTTAAATTTCCGATTTGTTTTACCAAGTTGGTTTGCTCATAACCTTCCGGATTTTCCTGTGGCCTGTCCATGTATCTTTCTGTGTACATGATTTCATAGAATTTCCAATCTGTAACGGGTCCACCTGCTACTGCCGCTTTAAAAATACCAGGATGGTTCAACATGAAATCGATGGTCATAAAACCTCCATAGCTCCAACCAAAGAGTCCCATGTTGTTTTTATCAACATAGTTGAGTTTATTAAGAAAAGTTACACCAGACATCAAATCTTCCATTTGTTTTTCGCCTGCATTTCTGAAAATAGCTTGTTCGAAAGCCTTGCCCCTGTTGCTGCTTCCGCGGGTATCCAATGTAAATACGATGTATCCGCGCTCAGCCATATATTGAAACCAATAATCACCCGCCCCTCCATTCCAGCCATTCAAAATCATTTGCGCATGTGGGCCACCATACCAATAGACAACAACAGGATATTTTTTAGTGCTGTCGAAATTAACAGGCTTAAACATTCTGCAGTACAAATCTATTCCTTCACTGTTTTTGATGGTGAAGATGTTCATTTCTCCCAAATCATAGGCAGACAAAGGATTTGCGGCCTCCAATAGGATTTTTGATTTTCCTGTTTTGGTATCAATTATTTTAATTGTTCTTGGATTTTGTGGACTGGCATAATTATCCAAAACATAAGTACCGTCACTGCTTAGCTGAGTATTATGCACTTCGTTTGAGCTGGTAAGGAATTTTATTTTGCCTGAATTAAGCTGAACAGACATCAGGTTTTTGGATATTGCCGAGATAAACGTAGAGGAGAAAAACAGGTTTTCGCCTTTTGCGTCAAAGCCTTTCACCTCTGTAACATCCCAAGTGCCTGTGGTAAGTTGTTTAACAAGATTTCCATCTCTGTCATAAAGATAAAGATGATTAAACCCGTTTCTCTTACTTTGCCAAACAAACCATTCAGGATGATTGGGTACAAATAATGCTGGAACTAACGGTTCCGCATAATTAGAATCTTCTTCCTCAAAAAGTGTTTTTATATAATCCCCTGTTGCAGCATTGTATTGATTTACCCAGAAATGGTTTTGCTCTCTATTAACAACCACAATGATTATAGATTGATCGTCGGGCGTCCATGCTATATTAGTAAGGAATTGTTCCTCAGGTCCTGATGTTTTTACCCAGATGGTTTTGTTTTGAATTGCATCATAAATTCCCACCTTAACATGATGGCTTGAATCGCCCGCCATAGGATAACGAAGGTTTTCCACTTTTGCAGGTCTTTCAGACCAGTCAACAATAGGATAATTCGGAGTCATGGATTGATCCATTCTGTAAAATGCAAGCAAATTGCCGCTGTTGCTCCAGAAAGTTCCTTTGGTGATGCCAAATTCACTTTGGTGTACCGTTGAGGCATAAACGATATCCTCGCTTCCGTCATTGGTTACTTTTTGAGCATTGCCATCTTTAGAAACAAAAAGATTCTTGTTATCCACAAAGGCAATATAACCGCCAGCACTTTCTTCCACATTTTCCTTGGATAAAGTTGTTTTATCTATAAGCACCTTTATTTTACCGGTAGAAATATCCAAATTGATTTTCTGGCCTTTTAAGGTAAAGGCTATATTATTACCATTGAATTGCGCAGCAGGCATTGATATAGCCGTATCAAATTCAGCGGCAGAGAGTTTTTGATTCAATTGTGGAAGGGTTAAAAAAGGCGTCGCCTTGGAGGCCGAATAGTTTGATCTCATCCAGGTATCAATGCCGTCTATTTTTTTCAGATAGACAAAATCTTTCGTGCCCTTTACAAACTGAAGCTGCTTCATTGTTTCGGGAGCCAGTGATGTCCTGGCATTGATCATCGCATCTTCTATCGTCAATTGTTTTTTTTGACCCAATGAGCATTGGGCAAAAAGGGCCAAAGCGATAAAGCAAATGGTTTTGTTCATGGTTGTTAATTGAGGGAATAAAAGTAGCAAATAAAATCTGTAAGCCTATTTCACAGCATCAATGCGACAGTAAATTAGCTCCATCCGGGCTTACTTCTAATTCAAATTTCGTTCCGCAAATAAGGGCAACATTGTGTTTCTGGTGTCCGACAGGAAATCCAAAACAGACCGGGAATTCATACGCTCCTACTTTTTCCAGTACAATTTGCTCCAGCGTTAGACCAAATTCATCACCGGGGTCGTCGGGCTTGATTTTAAATCCGCCAATAACCAATCCTTTCAATTTATCCAGCTTTCCCGATCTTTTCAAGCTCCAAAACATTCTATCGATGCTGTAAAGATATTCATCCGTATCTTCCAGAAACAGCATTTTACCTGCGGTATCAAGCTCGCTTCCGCTACCGCAAAGTGTTTCAATGATTTTTAAATTTCCTCCAACCAAAGTGCCAGTAGCCCTTCCTACTCTATTGTTGGCATTAGGCTTGATATGATACTTCAATGCTTTGCCTTTCAATGCCTGGTCAATAGATTCAAGTGATGCTATTTGTTCAGCTTCAGCAACCGACCAATCAGACGGAAAACTATTACACATTTTAGAATGAATGCTTGCCGTTTTGTAATTGGAATGGATATGCGCATGCAAAATGGTTGCATCACTAAAGCCAATAATCCATTTTGGATGTTTTTTGAAATGCTCGAAATTCAATTGATCAATGATTCTGACCAAGCCATAACCTCCTCTTGCACACATAATGGCTTTTATGGAATCATCGTCGAGCATGTTCTGAAAGTCTGCCCTTCTTTCTTCATCAGTTCCCCCGAAAGTAAAATTCCTTTTACCTATGGTGTCGCCAATAACGGTTTGATATCCCCATGATTGAAGTTTGTTTACAGCAGACTGTATGGCTTCGATAGCGATATATCCTGCTGGGGAGGTGATTCCAATTTTATCGCCATGCTTAAGATAAGTTGGTATTTTGATGGTATGCTGATCTTCCGAAGGGGGTTCAGGAATATCTACAAAAGATTTTCCAAACACTGAAGTGCCTGCAATTAATGACAAAGTTGAGCCTATGAAATGCTTTCGTTTCATGCCGAATGATGATTTGTACTAAAATAATGAAATTTACGCGGTAAGCCTGTGTTAAGTTTTGGGCATTGCCAAGGTTTGCGGTATTTTTGCCCTAATGAATACGCCAAAAAGATACCTGATTACTTCAGCGCTTCCTTACGCGAACGGACCCAAGCATATTGGCCATTTGGCGGGAGCATACCTGCCAGCAGATATTTATGTAAGATACCTCAGGGCTCAAAAGAGAGATGTGGTTTTTGTATGCGGCAGCGATGAGCATGGCGCCGCCATCACTATTCAGGCAATGAAGGAAAATACCACACCGAAAGCCATTGTAGACAAATACCATGCCTTGCTTGAAAGCAACATGAAAGACCTGGGTATTTCATTCGATATTTATCACAGAACCTCCTCCGCACTTCATCATGAAACCGCACAGGAGTTCTTCACTGCACTTAACGAAAAAGGAGCCCTTGAGCTAAAAGAATCAGAACAATACTTTGACGAATCTGCCAATACTTTTTTGGCCGACCGCTATATAATGGGCACTTGTCCTATATGCAGCAGCGATAAAGCCTATGGTGATCAATGCGAGAAATGTGGTACTTCACTTAGCCCTGAGCAATTGATAAATCCCAAGAGTACTTTAAGCGGAAATCCTCCTTCAAAGAAAAAAACAACGCATTGGTATCTTCCTCTTGATAAACATGAATCTTTTCTACGCGAATGGATACTCGAATCGCATCAATCGGACTGGAAGACAAATGTGCTTGGTCAATGTAAAAGCTGGATAGATGCCGGACTTCAGCCAAGAGCAGTTACACGCGATTTGGAATGGGGTGTAAAAGTGCCTTTGGAAAATGCCGATGGAAAAGTATTGTATGTTTGGTTTGATGCGCCTATAGGATATATAAGTGCTACTAAGCAATGGGCTATCAACAACGATAAAGACTGGAAGCCTTATTGGTATGACAATGACACCAAACTTGTTCATTTTATTGGAAAAGACAATATCGTTTTTCACTGTATCATTTTTCCTGCCATGCTGAAACTCAACGGTAATATATTGCCAGACAATGTTCCCAGCAATGAGTTCATGAATCTGGAGGGAGATAAAATGAGTACAAGCAGAGGCTGGAGTATAGAAATGGACGAGTACATAAACGACTTTGTAAAAAAAGAAAATGGTGGCGACATGATGGTTGACGCTTTGCGCTATTATCTAACTGCCATCGCTCCGGAAACGAAAGACAGCGAATTTACCTGGAAGGGTTTTCAGGATGCGTTGAACAGCGAACTTGTAGCTGTTTTTGGGAATTTTATTAACAGAAGCTTTGTGCTAATGCATAAACTTTGTAATGGAAAAGTTCCACCTATTCATAGTGACTTGCTGGATGATACGGATAGAAAATTGATCAGCGATATTCAATCTTCAAAAGATACTATTCAATCTCTGATTGAAAACTACAAATACCGTGATGCCCTTTTTGAAGTAATCGATTTGGCCAGAAAGGGCAACAAATACATGCAGGAAAAGGAGCCCTGGATTGTTGCTAAACAAACCGACGAAAACGGCTTGCCAACAAAAGATGCGCAACAAAAAATAGATAATACAATGCATTGCTGTTTGCAACTCAGTGCAAATTTGACTATCCTCATTAATCCATTTTTACCATATACCGCAAAGAAAATGTGCTACATGATGAAAGTAGTAGACAAAATGCTGGATTGGGAAAATGCCGGCAAAATGAATTTACTCAGCATAGGCTATAGCTTAAGGGCACCTGAATTACTTTTCAGAAAAATAGAGGATGCAGAGGTTCAGGAACAATTGGAGAAATTAAAAATTAAAAGTAAAAAAATCATGGAAGCATCATTGCAACCAAATTCACCGGTTAGTACCGAAAAAGAAGTTGTCGTAAAGCCGGAAATCCAATTTGATGACTTTGCAAAAATCGACCTGAAAACAGGTACAATCATTGCGGCCCAAAAAGTGGAGAAAGCGGATAAGCTGCTTCAATTGGAAGTTGATTTGGGGTCAGAAAAAAGAACAATCGTAAGCGGAATCGCATTGCACCATCAACCAGAAAGTATTATCGGACAAAAAGTTGTGGTAGTTACCAATCTTGCTCCACGTAAAATGAGAGGCATTGAAAGCAACGGAATGATTCTGATGGCGGAAGATAATGATGGCAAACTTGTTTTTGTAAACAGCGATATCAGCAATGGCAGCAATGTCAGCTAATTACAACCATTGTAAATGATTACTATTCCTCCATATCTTAAAAAAGGCGACACCATTGGAATAACTTGTCCATCCGGATATCTGGATGCTTCACGAACAAAGGACTGCATTCGCACACTTCAATCCTGGGGATTTGAGGTAATGGTTGGTAAAACAGTCGGTAGCAATTCCAAAAATTATTTCAGTGCACCGGATGGAGATAAAATTGATGAACTGCAAGCAATGCTGAATGATCCCGGAATCAATGCAATTTTATTTGGAAGAGGTGGTTACGGATTGACGAGAATAATTGACAAACTGAATTTTGCCCGCTTCAAGAAAAATCCAAAATGGTTGATGGGTTTCAGTGACATCACTGCGATACATTGTCATGTTTATTCGAATTTTAAGGTCGCATCTATCCACGGCGCAATGGCTTCGGCCTTTAAAATAAAAGATGGAGCAGCCGAGAATATCAATTCTTTGCACCGAGTTTTTACGGGTAAAAAAAATAATTATACTACTGCATATCATCCTCTTAACACAACAGGAAGATCATCAGGAAGGTTAGTTGGCGGCAATTTGACTTTATTAACCAATACCATCGGAACTCGTTCTGAAATTGATACTAAAAATCACATCCTTTTTATAGAAGATATTGGCGAGTACCTCTACAACATTGATCGTATGCTTTACCAATTGAAAAGAAGTGGAAAGCTGCAGCATCTAAGGGGATTGATAATTGGGGGTTTTACCGATATGAAAGATACCGAAAGGCCATTTGGAAAAATGATTCATGAAATTATTGCAGAAGCAATTGGAGAAGTCTCCTACCCGGTCTGTTTCGATTTTCCTGTAAGTCACGGAAAAGAAAATCTCGCTTTAAAAATTGGTATGGAATATGAGTTGAATGTTACTTCCCGAAAAACAACACTTAAGGAAATTTAATTTTTCTGAAGTAAATCCCCTATTAATTTTTGATACTCCATTTCATTATACAGCGCATTTGCCTTATTCTTTCTGATGTTTATAAAAACGTCGTTACTGTCGATCATCGGTTTTAATTTTTTTGCAGATGCTGACGAAAACAATTCCCCGTTATTCCCAGTAATGATAGTTACCTGAAGTCGTTTATCGATATAACTAAGGGCATCATAGACAGAGAACTTATAAGCAGCCATTGACGACCATGGATAAACGAAAGTGTAATGATGCAAAAGATTTGGAACATCGTAAGAAGGATTTTCAAGAATCAGGCTGGCTAAATTTCCACTAGACGCCAAATTAGCTGCTACTGAAGCGCCTATAGATTGACCATATATAATTATGTTTTCCTTTTTAAAACGATTCAATGCGAGTTTGTTTATTTCAAAAGCCTGGCTGTTGATTTTCTTTTCATCAAACAAACCGGATGATTTACCAAAGCTGGGATAATCGACCATCCAAACTTCAAAGTTTTGTTTAGTGAATACAGTTGCTCTTTCTGCATAGTTTTCAATATTCCCATTTGTTCCATGAAAAAAAAGAACAACTCCCTTTGGATTAGCATTCTTATCCGGAAGAAACTGAATAAGGTTAAGTGTATCCTCTTTGCTAAAGGGTATGTTTAATTCGCGAAAAAGCTGCTTGAATTTATAGGAATAATCTGAACCAATTGTTTGTGGATGAAACAAAATTTTATCTTGCAAATAGTACAAAGCGATACCTCCTGCACAATAAAGTATTACAAGAATTTTAACCCAGAAAAAAATTCGCTTTTTATTCGCTTTCATTGAATTGTTTTTTCCAAGCCTCCATACCTCCTTTCAGATTATAGAGCTGGTTGTCGTTGAATTTGTTTTCAAGACGCTGAATGGCTATCATGCTTCTAATGCCTTTTTCGCAATAAAAAACAACTTCTTTGCCAAAGTCTATCTGATTAACATGTTGTAAAATCTCTTCTAACGGAAAATGCAATCCACCAATATTGTATTGCTCCCGCTCCGCGGAAGTTCTTACATCAATCAAAATAAAAATATCCTTATTGTTTATTTTGGAGTGAAGCTCCAGTGGTGTGATCGATTTCATCATCAGAATTCGTCTTCATTTTCCCACACCCTAACCAACTTCAATTTGCTGACAGGAGCAACTACCAATGGGAATTTTTCAACTGCAACGTTGCTTTGTTCTAATCCAAAACTTCTTTCTTCGCTTACGCTTAATTCTTTTACCCAGAAATAGATTTTCATAATGATGTGCTCAATAACGGGCAACTCATTGTCCTGGCTAAGAAACTTTTCCATTACGATAAACTGAAAGTCGCCAACCATATTATTTCTTTGCTGACTTTCGTATCTACTGAGGATATTTACTTCACGATTGGCAACAAGATCTTCCACTACTTTTTTAAACATCAGGTTCAGCCTTGGCTGTATCCTGAATCCCAGCCTGAATTCCACCCTGATGATATCGTTAGGTATGATATGCTCAACGGAATATTCGCTTGTATAGGGATCGTCGAGTGTGTGAACATGCACAAACCAGTAAATATCTGCGCGCTTGGGTTTTCCACGAAGAATGCTGTACATGATTTTGTGTTCAATTTCCTTTGGATTGTTTGCACTGGTAAGGTAAACCAAATGGGTTGCATACTTGGGAACAGAGCTATCATTACTGAGCTCCTCGATTCTTGGAATATACTCTTCAACTCTTACAAACTCAACATACCTGTTTTTGATTTTTCTTGCTCTGTACCAAACGTACATTACTGTAAACAATCCTCCTCCGATAATAAGTGTTACAAAACCTCCGTGCGGAAATTTGTCAAGGTTAGCAATCAGAAATCCGGTTTCGAGACCAATATAAAGTATTAGGAAAACCCAGATTAGGCCTGGTGCTACCCTTTTGGAAACGAGGTAATTGGAAAACAGTATGGTTGTAGCCAACATACAAAGCGTAATGGCCAAACCATAGGCAGCTTCCATTGCACCAGAAGATCTGAAATACAGCACAACAGTACAGCATCCAAGAAAAAGCAATGTGTTAATTCCCGGAATATACAATTGCCCTTTTGCTTCAGTTGGGTATTTGATTTTCATTCTTGGCCATAGATTCAGGCGGATAGCCTCACTGATAAGAGTAAACGAACCACTGATAAGTGCCTGACTGGCAATAATGGCAGCAAAGGTTGCAATAACAATTCCCCATAGCAAAAACCAATCGGGCATAATAGCATAGAACGGATTTTTCATGTTAGGCCCGTTGTAAAAAGTCTGCCCTTGTTGATTGAGCAGCCATGCGCCTTGTCCGAGATAGTTAAGAATAAGGCATGATTTTACAAAAATCCACGAGATGCGAATATTGCCTCTGCCGCAGTGTCCGAGATCGCTGTAAAGTGCTTCCGCTCCTGTTGTACAAAGAAATACGGCGCCTAAAATCCAGAAGCCTTTGGGATAAATGGTAAGGAGTTTAACGGCATAGTACGGATTGAATGCTTTGAAAACCGACCACTCGGTTGAAAGATTTGAAAGCCCCAGGATAGCGAGCATTAAAAACCAAACAGACATGATTGGCCCGAACATTTTTCCAATGGAATTGGTACCAAATTGCTGCATAAAAAATAATGCGCAAAGAATAGCAAGCACGATAATGATGATGGTATTCTCTGGAATATCGCTCAATACGGGAATGTTTCTCAAACCTTCAATAGCTGAGGTGATGGAGATGGGCGGTGTAATCATTCCATCGGCAAGCAGTGCTGCACCTCCAATCATTGCAGGAATCACCAGCCATTTCTTTTGTCTTCTAACTAAAGTGTATAAAGAAAAAATTCCTCCTTCTCCCTTATTGTCTGCCTGAAGTGTGAGTAAAACATATTTTAGTGTAGTCTGAAGCGTTAGTGTCCAGATGATACAGGAAAGACTACCTACAATAAGAAGTTCTTCGATGGGTTTGCCATTGATAACGGCACTGAAAACGTAGAGTGGCGAGGTACCGATATCTCCGTAAATGATACCTAAAGCAATAAGTAAACCTGCTGCGGTTACTTTATTAATATTATGCTTTCCCACTGATGTTGATTTCTAAAAATAAAAGGTAGTAAATAAACATCACAAATGTAGAAGTAAAACTCAATAAGTAGCACAAGTTCGGTGAATTATTATCTGTTTTTATTAAAAAGAGAGCCCCCCAAAAGGGGGGCTCGATACAAACTGAAATCACAAACACAAACCGTTGCGGCGAATTAAACTTCACCTATATTAATCAGGTTTCTTGCCGTCAAGAAAGGAGTTAATAGATTCGATTTCTCCAAGGTTGTTATCGTTGCTTTTTACCGTGTAGGCGCTGTAAAACGACTCCACATCTGCAATAGGGTTAACCATTTCCATATTGCGACGGAGGTAAGCCGGAACTGTTTCAAACTCGCTGTTAGGATCGGATGCATTAACATTGAAGGATAAGTTTCTCAGTTTGGCAATACGATCCAAAGCCCGGCGCCTTAAATCTTCTGTTTCGTCCTGCAGTGCAGGCTCCTCAACTGAAGCATTCATGATGGGCTGAGTTGGTTGTACAACCGGCTCCTCCGCCGCTTGTAGATCATCTTTTACGACCAATTGCATTTCTGTCGCAGGATCTTCTTCCTGTACTGATCGCTGCAATGGGCTCTGATGATCAATGGAATGCTGTTCTGCGGGCTTTTCTTCCACATAAATTTGTGAGGGTTTTGCCAGGTAACCGCCGGAATTCAAAGAAGCATTAACAGGCGAATCGACAGATGAGTTTATTTGTATATTCTCCTCCCCTGCCGGAAGTTCATCATTCTTTTCCTGCACGAAGGCCAATGCTTCAAAATCGAGGTTCACAGGAGCGATTTGATCTGAAGAAGAGGATATTTCAAAAAATATCGGCTCATCGTTTTTCTCTTCTTTCCTTGGAGCAACAACATTTTCTTCCTCTGTGCGATATACCTTAAGTGTGGGCATCATATCATCTTGAAGATTATTATCTGTTGGAGCAACAAAAATAATCTCCTGTTTTACTTCAATTGATGCTACAGGTTCCTCTTTAGCAGTTATTGCTGCAGTTTCCAATGTTTTTGGTGCATCTACATCTAATTTGAAAACTACTTTTTCATTTTCTGAATTTTTCTTGATTAGATTATCTCTGTCAAATGGATTTTTGTGGTGAAATCCTGTGGCTATAAGTGTAATTCCTATCTCGCTTCCAAGTGAGTTGTCATAACCCAAACCAAGTATCACATCAGTATCTTCACCAGCCTGAGACAATAAATAATTTTGAATCACCTCAACTTCGTCCATAGTGAATTCATGTTCGCCTTCAGCGCTGTTGATGTTAATCAAAATCCACTTCGCACCTTTAATCTCACTGTCATTCAGCAATGGTGAATTCAATGCTGCTTCAATAGCGGTTTGTGCTCTGTTTTCTCCTTCTGCAGAAGCACTTCCCAATATGGCTACTCCGCCTCCTTTCATTACTGTACACACATCAGCAAAGTCAACATTAATCTGTCCTGTACTGTTAATTACATCAGTGATACATTTAGCAGCAGTAGCCAGTACATTATCTGCTTTGTTAAAAGCTTCTTTCATTTTTAAGTTGCCAAACTGATGACGGAGTTTGTCATTGCTGATTACAAGCAAAGTATCCACGTGATCTTCAAGCAGACTTATGCCTTCTTGAGCTTGGGCAATTCTCTTTTTACCCTCGTAGGCAAATGGCGTGGTAACAATTCCAACTGTTAAGATATTCAGGTCTTTACAAATCTTGGCAATGATGGGTGCGCCTCCGGTTCCTGTACCGCCACCCATTCCTGCTGTGATGAAAGCCATTTTGGTATTCACTTCCAGAATTCTTTTGATTTCTTCCAGGCTTTCCTCTGTTGCCTGACGACCTATGGAAGGATTGGCACCTGCGCCCAAACCCTGGGTTAAATGAGGTCCAAGTTGTATTTTATTAGGCACTTTGCTCAATGCAATAGCTTGTGCATCTGTATTGCAAATGATAAAATTTACCCCTTCTATATTTTGAGAAAACATGTGATTTACAGCATTGCTGCCACCACCACCAACACCAATTACTTTGATGATGGAAGATTGTTCTTTAGGCAAATCGAAATGTATCATGATTTTGAATTTATTAATGGTTAGTAAGTAAGTATTAAATTAGAATCCGGTATCACCTTCTTCTTTGAACATTTCTAGAATATTGTCCTTGAAAGAGTCCATGAATTCTTTTAGGGTTTTACGTTTTTTAACCGGAACACCTTCTGCAGTTGATTCAGTTTCCTGTTCTGTATGTGCAACTTCTTCCTGAACCGAACCGGCTAAGTCTCCCATATTGATAAAGTTTTCGGCCATTTGCCTGTTTTTGTTTTCGTAATCGTTGTAACCTTTTAAGATTAGACCGATACAAGTACTGTACATTGGCATTGCCAGCTCATCGTTGTGATCGCCAGAAAGATGCTCATTGGGTATACCAATTCTTGCATTCAATCCGGTTTGGTATTCTGTAAGCTGAAGTAAATGCTTCAATTGAGAACCACCACCTGTAAGAATAATTCCGCCATTAAGGTTTCTGTTATCCAATCCAGCCTGTTTAAGATGATAAGAAACGAAATCCATAATCTCACTCATTCTTGCCTGAATGATATTGGCCAGGTTCTTAACAGAAATATCTTTTGGCGACATCCCTCTTAAACCAGGAATAGAAATAAATACATTTGATTTCGTTTCATCGCTCAATGCACTGCCAAACTGTACTTTCATCGCTTCCGCTTGTGATTTTAATACACCAAGCCCCAACTTGATGTCATTGGTGATATTTTCACCACCAAATGGAATCACCGCAGTATACTTCAATACACCTTCATAGAAGATAGCCAAATCCGTTGTACCGCCACCAATATCAACAATCGCAACACCTGCTTCAAGATCTTGTTCGCTCATAACTGCTGCTGCTGAAGCCAGCGGCTGCAAAACAAGATCTTTAGTTTTCAATCCTGCTTTCTCAACACTTCTGTTGATGTTTCGGATAGCATTTTTATCGCCAGTTATGATATGGAAATTTGCCCCTACTTTTACGCCACTGTATCCAATTGGATTGGGGATATTTTGAAAATTATCAACAGTAAATTGTTGAGGAATAACATCAATGATTTGGTCGCCCAAAGGAATGTAAGTACGGTACTGATCAGCCACCAACCTGTCAACTTCCTCTTGTCTGATTTCCTCTTCAATGGTTTGTCTTACAATATCTCCTCTTGTTTGAAGACTTTTGATGTGATGACCTGCAATACCCACATAAACCTCGTTGATATTGAGACTTGGGTTTGATTCATAACATTTTTCAAGCGCAGCCTGAATAGCTTTGATGGTTTGGTCAATGTTCAAGACCATTCCATGTTCAACGCCATTGCTGTTTGCTCTTCCAAAACCGAGGATTTCGAGTTTGCCAAATTCATTCTTACGGCCGGCAATTGCCGCAATTTTTGTAGTGCCTATATCAAGGCCTACAATGATGGGTTGTTCCTGATTCATAGTTGTGGGGTTTGTGTTGGTTTGTATGGTTTGTTCGATTAATGACATAAGTCTATATTTTTAAGGTTTTTTATTCGGTTTAGCATTGTTGTTGATAATATTTTTGTTGTTGTTTGTTTTAGGCTTTTGTTCAGTACCCTTTTTATTAATTGTTGAGACTTCGGATTTCAAATTGGCTGTTGGCGCAATCGCTGCTGGTTTGTTTACATTCAAAATAGGTTCATCTTCACTACTGTCTTCCCTTGAGAATGATTGTAAAATCAAAGAAATATCGTTGTCGGCGATTTCATTTTGTACCGAATAATTTTGGGTTGTATCTGAGGCCATTTTAGAAGAGAATTCAGCAAGTCTCTTCATAATTTGCAAGGTTCTGAGTGAATCAGCAATAATATCTTGTTTGCCTCTTATAGATGCTACAACTTGATTTTTGAATTGCAAATTGATTTTATTGTACCTACTCCATCCATGAACAGGAATTACTTTAGCATAAAAGAGTTTGAATTTTTCAAACTTGTTTGACAGGTCAGTGGTATCGCCAAAAAGCACCATTTGGTCTCCCAACTTAGGAATCAATTCAAAATTTCCGTTTCTATCAATATCTATCTGATCTATCATCGACATTAGAAAAGCATCTTTGATGATGTTACTGCTCATTGCGCAAACAGAGGAAAGCAAAGCAGTATCTGCTTTTGTGGGATTTAGCGGGAAAGATGGATAATTTGTAAATACAGGCAATCGAGCGGTATGCTTATTACTCAATGGCAATATTTTTACGGTTTCATCAATATAAAAAGACCTGCCGTCTACCGTGAAGATTCTTGCTATTGGCTCTCTTTCATGAACAATAACCTTTAATACGCCCTTACTGTCAAAATAGATAACGGCTTTATTCAACCAAACATCCTTCAACAATTCACTCTCCATTTTCTGAATTTTGAATTGGCGTATTGGTTTGCCAATTGCATTTTCCGAAGCATATTTTTTGATAATGGAAATAATATCCTGTTTGTCAACAAACAAATTCGTATTTGCCCCCTGTATATCGATTTCAATACCTTTACATACTGCTTTTTCTTTTTTATTGAAAGCATAAACCATCACCGAAACCGTACCTGTGGCCAAAATGGTCCACAGTAGGCCCAGCATGATTTTTTTCCAGTTTATTTTTTTGAGCAGCTTCATCATTATTAAGCTTTCGAAATCAATATTTCTTTTATAGGCTGAACCAGTGCATCGATATCACCGGCTCCTGCCATTATGAATAATTCGGGTTTGTTTTCATTTCTAAATACCTCCATCAAATCCTCTTTGGATAAACAGGTAGCTTTTTGTCCCAATACATCATTTGCAATCATTTCGCTACTTACTCCTTCAATTGGCAATTCTCTTGCGGGATAAATTGGAAGCAGATAAAGCTTGTCTGTTTTTTTTAAAACACTTGAAAATCCTTTTGCAAAATCTCTAGTTCTGCTGTACAAGTGCGGCTGAAAAACCATTGTACATTTTTTTTGCGGGAACAATCCTTTCGCACTATCAATTAATGCTTCCAGTTCCTGCGGATGATGTGCATAGTCATCTATCATCACTATGTCATCATTTTTAAGGATGTATTCAAATCTTCTTTTAACTCCTTTAAATGCAACAAGCGCTTCTCTTATCAATTCATCATCAATTCCCAATTGTCTTACAGCCACTATGGCAGCAACTGCATTTTCTATGTTGTGAAGCCCTCCCATATTCAGCTTCAAGTCTGAAAGCAATTCATCTCCAATACAAACATCAAAACAATAAGTACCTGATTCAATCCTGATGTTCTTCGCGTAAGCATTTGCGGAAGCGTTACTTAAACTATAGGTAATAAGTTTTGCCGCTTTAAAATCATTGTTGAGTGTCAGCTCATGCTTTACAATAAGTGTACCCCCAGATTTTACCTTGTTTGAAAATTCCAAAAATGCTCTTTTAAATGCGTCCGCTGTTCCGTAAATATCAAGATGATCCGGGTCCATTGCAGTTATTATGGCAATATCAGGACTCAGCTTCAAAAAGCTTCTGTCGTATTCGTCTGCTTCAGCTACACATACATTTTTTTCGCTGCTCCAGAAATTGGTATTGTAATTGGAAGCTATGCCACCCAAAAATGCATTACAACCAAATTCCGAATGCCTTAACAAATGAGCAATCATTGTACTTGTGGTTGTTTTGCCATGGGTACCGGCAACGCATATGTTAAAAGCGGAGCCAGTTATCAACCCAAGTACCTCGCTTCTTTTCATCAAGTTAAACTTGTTGTTTCGAACATGATTAAGTTCCTGATGGCTATCCGGTATGGCAGGTGTATAAACTACCAAAGATGCTTTTTCATCTACAAGCTTTACATCATCTTCAAAGTGAACTGAGATACCCTCTGCAATCAGCTGACTGGTCAACGGTGTTTCCGTTTTATCGTAGCCGCTCACCATAAGTCCTCTACTGTTAAAATACCTTGCCAATGCACTCATACCAATACCACCAATACCTAGAAAATAAACACTAAGTCCTGCAGTATTTCCATCAGTAACCTCACTGAAAAACAACCTGATATCGTTTTGCTCGTTAACCAATTTTATATATCAACTTAATATTTTAATAATTTCATCAGCAACTCTTTTATCAGCATCAGGAATAGCGAATATTCCCATATTGATTTTCATGTCTTCCTGTTTGTTTTCATTTTTTGCCAAGTCAACAATTGCAGGGATAAGTTTTTCTCGTGCATCTTTATCTGCTATCATCATCGCTGCATTTTTTTCAACAAGATTCATTGCATTAGCAGTTTGATGATCTTCTGCCGCAAAAGGATATGGAACAAAAATGACCGGCTTCCGAACGATGCTCAGCTCTGAAACAGACATTGCGCCGCTTCTGCTAATGACCACATCCGCAGCTGCATAGGCATAATCCATCCTTTGTATAAAATCACTCACGAATACCATAGGCCTATGCGCTGTTGCATCTTTAGCCGTAGCGTAAAAATGAACTCCAGTTTGCCAGATGAGCTGAAGATTATTTTTTTCAAATAATTCAAGATTATCTTTTACTGCTTCATTAATACTTTTTGCACCAAGACTTCCGCCAATTACCAGAACAGTTTTAACATTCGGCGACAAACCAAAATGATTTAGAGCAGTTTGTTTTTTAATTTTACTGTTCACGATGGATTCCCGAACAGGGTTGCCTGAAACAGAAATTTTTTCGCTTGGAAAAAACTTTTCCATTCCCTCAGATACAGTGAAAACTCTTGTTGCTTTTTTGGCGAGAAGCATATTGCTTTTTCCTGCAAAAGAATTGGCTTCATGAATGAAAGTTGGCGTACCCTTTGATTGCGCATATTTCAAAACAGGGAAAGTGGAGTATCCGCCTACTCCTATAACCGCATCGGGCTTGAATCTTTTAAAAATACCGGCAACCTGAATAAAGCTTTTTATCAATTTAAAAGGCAAACTGATATTTTTTATTAAAGCGCTTCTGTTGAAACCTGCAATGTCAATTCCTTCAATATCATAACCTGCCTGTGGTACTTTTTCCATTTCCATTTTTCCTTTAGCCCCAACAAAAAGAAATACAGCATCATTCATTTGTTTTTTAATTGCGTTCGCAATAGCTATCGCCGGAAAAATATGTCCGCCGGTACCGCCTCCTGCTATTATGAATTTCTTATGCATCATGCTGCTACTATATTGCTTTCGATATTACTTTCTTCTTTATTTTTTTCTTCCGAAACCTCGCCTGCCCTACCTTCAAGTTGTTCCACATTTCTGGCTACACTTAGTATAATACCTATCGACACACAAGTGAAAAGGAAACTACTACCACCCATGCTTACCAGCGGGAGGGTAACGCCCGTATTGGGAAACAAACTCACATTTACGCCCATATTCACTATTGCCTGAAATACCAAGGTAAAACTCAAAGCCAGTGCCAGAAAGGCTCCGAATGCGAAGGGACATTTTCTATAAATTCTTATACATCTGAATAAAAATAGCAAGTACATTAGCAACATGAATGATGCTCCAATTAGTCCATACTCTTCTATGATGATAGCAAAAATAAAATCGCTGTAACTGTGTGGCAGAAAATTTCTTTGTACACTGTTTCCTGGTCCTCTTCCCATCCATCCACCATTGGCAATAGCAATTTTAGCCTGATTGACTTGGTAAGTTTTCTCACTGTCTTCACTGCCATCAGTGAACATAAATGTTTGTATTCTGCTTATCCATGTTGGGATTCTGCCGCCGCTCATAAACTCCGGTATATTTTCTGCCTTGTGTGTTGTCTTGTTATAAGTACTTGCAGCAACACTTATCAGAAATACCACCGGTATCATAGCAATTCCAATGGTTAAAAGTATATGCCTTGTTTTTACGCGTCCAATGAACATAAGCATGATACTTGTACCACCTATCAGAACAGCAGTTGAAAGGTTTGCAGGTGCGATAAGCATACAGATAATACCAACTGGAATGATCAAGGGTAAAAACCCTTTGCTGAATGACTTGATGGTTTTTTGTTTGCGACTGAGTACCCTACTCATAAACATGAACAGCGAAAGTTTAGCAAGATCAGAGGTTTGAAAAGTTTGGTTGATGATAGGAAGTTTAATCCATCTGCTTCCTTCATTAAGCTGAACACCCATAAAAAGAGTATAAATCAAAAGCGGAATGGAAATCAAGAATGCAATCAATGCTACTCTGTAATAAAAGGTATAGTTGACACGATGTGCAAAATAAATAATCAGAAAACCAACGACAATCAGTCCGAGTTGTTTGAACAGATAGCTTTCGGTTGTGCGACTCAATCTATAAGCTAAAGATCCAGTACTACTGTAAACCAACAAAAGACTTGCCATTGTAAGAATAATTACAATAGTCCAGATGACTTTGTCGCCTTTTGTTTTTTTAACGATATTTCCACTCATTTCGCCTATGCCTTTAATAGGAGCGGCAATGCTCAACTCTTCTTTGTTACCAAAAGAGTCAAACCATTGTTTTATCGAATTTAAATACTTCATTGTCTATTTAACTATACCTGTTTTATAAATTTCTAACCGACTGTCTGAACTGCATGCCCCTGTCTTCATAATTTTTGAACAAATCAAAGCTTGCGCATGCCGGACTCAACAAAACCACTTCACCTTTATTGGCATATTGATAAGCAGCGTTTACAGCCTCTTCGGCCGATTTGGTATCTATGATAAGCGGAATGATTTCACCAAAAGCTTCATGAATTTTATCGTTATCGTTACCCAAACAAACAATTGCTTTTACTTTTTCCTGAACCAATTCTTTTAGTAAATCGTAATCATTACCCTTGTCAACGCCGCCAAGAATTAGAATAACCGGCTTGGTCATACTTTCCAATGCAAACCAGGTACTATTTACATTGGTAGCCTTGCTGTCATTAATGAATTCAACACCTTTGATGGTGGCTACAGATTCCATGCGATGTTCAAGGCTTTGGAAGGTTTGAAGCGCTTCTCTGATTTTTTCTTTTCTGATGTCAATTGCAATTGCAGCCATACTTGCAGCCATACTATTGTATTGGTTATGTTTGCCTTTCACAGCAAAGTCCTCAATACTCATTTGCATTTCTTCATTCTTCCATTTCAAGTACATCTTTGCATTTGTCAAATAAGCTCCTTGAGGCAATTCTTTACTCATAGTTATCGGGGCGGGGGTTGATTTGATGGGGTATTTATTAATATTGTTAATTGTCAGTTCATCGTCGAGGTTATATATAAACACATCGCCTTCCTGTTGATTTTCGATGATCCTGAATTTGCTGGCTATATAGTTATTGATATTGTATTCATATCTATCAAGATGATCTTCCGTTATGTTGGTCAATACTGCAACCTTAGGTCTGAACGCTTTGATGTCATCCAGCTGAAAGGAGCTCACTTCCACTATATACCATTCTTTTGGATCGGTAGCAACCTGACGGGCAAATGAAATACCGATATTGCCGACCAATGCACAATCTTTTTCTGCTGTTTTACAAATGTGATAGGTAAGCGCAGTTGTGGTAGTTTTGCCATTGCTTCCCGTAATAGCGATTACTTTGCTGTTACCGATAAATCGGAAGGCAAATTCCACTTCGCTGATGATTGAAATGTTTTGAGCTCTGATTTTTTTAATGAGCGTTGCCTTTTCAGGAATACCCGGACTTTTAATTACTTCATCGGCATTTAAAACAAGCGCTTCGGTGTGTCCATTTTGTTCATAGCTGATGTTAGCAGATTTAAGCTCCGATTCATACTTTGAAGAAATGGCTCCGGCGTCAGACACAAAGACATCGAAGCCACGCTGCTTTGCAAGCAATGCAGCACCTACTCCACTTTCTCCTGCTCCTAAAATGACAACTCTTTGCATAATCACATTGATAATTTCAATACAACAACATTTCAGCTAACGGAACCCATGTATAGAGTTCTGCTGTCGGTTGTTACTCCCTAAGGAGTGGTTTAATTAGTTTTCGGGTCGAATTAAAATAGGTTCTTCATTGGTATTGACATTTACAGGATATTTTCCCACTAAAAAATCAACTTAAAAAAAATGGTTCTTCAAAAGCATTGAATTTAATGGGTCAATCGTTTTCAAATGGTTTGGGATATGTTTATAATGGATATGGTTTTTATTATCTTAATTTCAATGTTACTATTGCCATGGCCACACTCAATATGGTCACAATCCAGAACCTCACGGCAATTTTACTTTCATGAAAACCCTTCTTTTGGTAATGATGATGCAGAGGGCTCATTAAAAAAATACGTCTGCCTTCGCCATATTTTCTCTTGGTGTATTTGAAATAGCTCACCTGCATAATTACACTGAGGTTTTCCACAAGAAAGACCATACAAAAAATGGGTATCAATAATTCTTTTCTTACGATGATGGCAAGGGCGGCAATGATACCCCCAAGCGCGAGGCTTCCGGTATCGCCCATAAAAACCTGTGCGGGATAGGAATTGTACCATAAAAATCCGATACATGCTCCAACAAATGCTGCAATAAATATGGACAACTCACCCAAATTGGGTATGTACATTATATTGAGGTATTCCGCAAACTTTATATTTCCGCTTACATAGGCAAATATTCCCAAACAGATTCCTATGATAGCACTCACTCCTGTGGCTAGTCCGTCAAGCCCATCTGTAATGTTGGCGCCGTTGGAAACAGCCGTTACAATAAAAATTACAATAGCGATATAAACCAGGTAGGTATAATCTTCCATGCTTTTGGGAAGTAATCTCGCATAATTGAATTCATGACTTTTAACAAAGGGGATAGTGGTTATTACATTTTTAGCATTGGTGAAAATTCTTTTTTTACCGTCAACTACCAGAGTGTCATATTTGATATTTCCAGCTTTGGAATAATCCGTAATAACTGTTCCGGCAATCACTTCTCGTTTAACAACTACATTGGAATTAAAGTAAAGTGTAGCGCCAACAATAATTCCGAGCATCACCTGACCAAATACTTTGAACTTGCCGGCCAATCCATCTGCATTGGTTTTTTTATAGTCTATTCCTTTTTCCTTTGCAAGTCGCTTTGATTTTATTTTTAGCATGTCATCGATAAAGCCAATTGCACCAAGCCAAACTGTACAAAGCAGCATTAAGCGTATATAAACTTTATCAAGGTTTGCAAAAAGCAAGGTTGGAATGAGTATGGCAAGAATAATGATGATACCCCCCATTGTTGGAGTGCCTTGCTTTTGTTGCTCGCCGGCTAAACCAAGATCTCTTACGGTTTCGCCTAATTGTTTTTTTTGCAAAAACAGAATAAGTTTTTTTCCGTAAACTGTAGTGATGATTAATGAAAGTATCAATGCAAGCATCACCCTAAAAGTGATGAACTGAAAGAGTCCTGCACCGGGGAACCGGTAGTGCTCATTCATCATCCATTGAAACAAACTGTATAACATCTTTTTTCTTCTGTTTTATCTTTCAAGCAAATCGAAAGTTTCACTCAATACTTTTTTATCGTCAAACTCGTATTTAATGCCTTTTATTTCCTGGTATTTTTCATGCCCCTTTCCTGCAAGCAGTAAAATGTCTTTTTTGTCGCAAAGATTCACCGCAGCTTTTATCGCCTCTCTTCTGTCGGGTATTGATAAATATTTTTTTCTGGCAACTACATTAACCCCTGATTCCATTTGATTAATGATTGCCGATGGATCTTCAAAACGAGGATTGTCGGAAGTAAAAACTACTTTATCAGAATGTAAACAGGCTACTTCTGCCATCAATGGTCTTTTCGTAGCATCTCTGTTTCCTCCGCAACCCACTACTGAAATTATTTTCTGGTTTCCTTGTCTTAATTTTTTGATAGTAGCCAATACGTTCAACAAAGCATCAGGTGTATGTGCGTAATCAACTATTCCTACAATATGGTCTTTGTCGCTTATCAAATAATCAAACCTTCCTTCTGCTCCTGCTAAAGAACTTAAGGCTTCAAGCACCATACGTTTGTCTTCCCCTAAAAAAACCGCTGTTGCAAAAACTGCGAGTAAGTTGTAAGCGTTGAATTCTCCAATGAGTTTGAAGTGAACATCAATGTCGTTGATGTTCATGTGTAAACCTTCAAGACTGTTGTCTAAAATTTTGCCTTTTATCTCTGCTATGGTTTTTAAGCTGTAGTATTTTCTTTTTGCAGCGGTATTCTGCAACATTACAGCCCCACGCTTGTCATCAGCATTGCTGATGGCGATGCAATCAGAAGAAAGTTGATCAAACCATGACTTTTTGACGCTGATGTATTCATCAAATGTTTTGTGATAATCAAGGTGATCGTGGGTGATATTTGAAAAAATAGCAGCTGCAAAGTTTAAACCGGCAATGCGCTTTTGATGAATAGCATGACTGCTGCATTCCATAAAGACATGCGTACAACCTTTTTGCATCATGTCATGCAACAGTTCATAAAGTGAAACAACATCTGGAGTAGTATGTGTTGATTCGATAATTTGATCTGCGATACGGTTATGAATGGTGCTAACCAATCCACAGCGATATCCCAAACTGCTGAACAACTTCCAGAGCAAAGTAGCGATAGTTGTTTTGCCGTTCGTTCCTGTAACACCAACTATTTTCATTTTTGCATCGGGTGCGCCAAAGAAATTATTGCAGATGATACCTGCTGCTGTTGCTGCATTTTGAACGGAAATATAAGTAATACCTGCTTCAAGAATATCCGGCATTGATTCTGTAACTATCGCAACCGCGCCTCTTTTTATAGCATCAGAAATAAATGCATTGCCATTTACTTGTGTACCTGTTAATGCGATGAAGCAACTGCCGGAGGTAACTTTTCTAGAATCTGTCTGTAGATTCTTTATTTCGATTTCAGTGTCACCTGAAATCGATTGTATGTTTACCTTATAAAGTAACTCCTTTAGCATAGTTCACCGCTCAATTGAGCATTATTAAGACTTTTTGTCCTTTTGTAAAATTTGTTCCTGCGGGTATACTTTGAGTAACAACTTTTCCTTTTCCGGAAGCAACAGTTGTTAGTCCTTTGTTTTCCAATAAATAAATAGCGTCTTTTAATCCCATTCCCTTTACATCCGGCATGATATTTACTGAAGTAGTCAATTGGGCAGGATATAACATTACTGCATTATTTGCCTTATACATTGAATTCCTCCATGAGCCTTGTTCTTTCATGGAATCGGTAAAAGGTATATTCAGTTTTGAAAAAATAGATTCCAAATCGCTTTTTACTCCAACATAGTTGTAAACCGAGGAGTCAACTACAGCATTGAGTTTATTAACCGGCTTGGAAAGACAATGAGAATAAATTTTATCACTTATGGCTTTGAATACCCTTCCGGATACATCTGCTCCATATATCTTTTTAGACTTTCTTGTATTTTGAATAACCACCGCCATAGAATATTTGGGATTATCAGACGGGAAATAACCTATGAAAGAAGCCTGATAAATTTTGTTTCCTTTATTGTAGCCTCTGTTGTCAAGTGCAGTAACGGCAGTACCAGTTTTACCGGAAATGGAATAAACGGAATCATAAAGAATTCTATGGGCGGTGCCATGCAAACTATCAACCACTGCTCTCAAACATTCTTTAGCCTGAAGGAGTGTTTCATCGCTGCATATTTTATCAACAAGAATCTCAGGCATTATTTTTTTTACCTCAATTCCATATTCTTTTACTGAGCTAACTAGATAAGGCTTCATCATTTTACCATTGTTGGCAACGGCATTATATAACATCAACATGTGAAGTGGAGTAACAAGCTCTTCATAACCATGAGCCATAAAAGGAATGGTCGTTTTGCCCCAGCTTTTGTTTTCAGGACTTTTTATGGTAGGCTTTCCGGAGGAAGCAATAATATCTATTCCCGTCATCTTATTTAAACGAAATTTATCCAAATGCTTCCACCATTTCATTGGATCGGATTCATAGTATTGATTGGCCAGTTTGGCAAAAGCAACATTAGAACTTCTGGCAAATGCATCCTTAACTGTTATAGTCCCTGTACCAAGATGAGAATCTCTGATTCTTAACCCGTAAAACTTTTTTTGTCCGCCTTCGCAATCCACCAAAGTGTTGTTGGTTACGTATTTGTCATCAAGTAATGACAACAAAGTAACCAGTTTGAAAACAGATCCTGGTTCTGTTGCCTTTCCTATTCCATAATTAAGGTCTTCGATGTAGGTAGAGTCAGTTTGAATGCCAAGGTTGGCTATGGCTTTTATTTTTCCGGTTGCAGTTTCCATCACTATAACCGTTCCGTGTTGAGAGATGTTGTCAACCATCATTTTCATCAACTCTGTTTCGGCAACATCCTGTATATAAGTATCAAGTGTAGTGATGATGTCTTTTCCATTTTCAGGATCCACTTCCGCACCTTCAACCGGCATGTAAACGCCGGCAGCATATCTCATCAAACGTTGTCCTGTACTGCCTCTGAGTAAACTATCATAGGTTTTTTCAAGACCGACATTTTTAGTAGAGTCTTCCCTAGAAATACCAATGGTTCTATTGGCCATCAACACATAAGGATTGATGCGCTTATCTCTGGTATCAAAGATGAAACCGCTTTTGTTTTTACCGAGTCTTACAAGTGGGAAATTCCGCATTGACAGGTACTCCTCGAAGGATATTTTTCTTTTAAGAAGGTAGTAGCGTAATTTTTTGGTATAAGCCAAATCAAGTTCAGCTCTGTATTCTTCAACAGATTTATCGTTGAAGAGGGTATTCATGGCAATGGCAAGAGAATCTACATTTTCTTTGAATCTTTTTCCGGCTTTTTCTCTTAACCCCTCAGCGCCAAAATCAACATAAACATCATAAACAGGAACCGATGTGCTTAAAATGCTACCGTCTTCGCTGAAGATTGTTCCTCTTTCAGCGCGAATGGGCATGTATTTGAGGTGAAGGCTGTCACCCATGCCTTTCCAATATTTCCCTTGAACTGTTTGTATGTAAAATGCTCTGCCTATTACCAGAGAGCCGAGAATAATCATGCTAAGAAAGCACAGATACACTCTCCATAAAATGTCTTTCTTAATTTCCAATTGTACAAACAGTATTAGACATGATCGAATCTTTTTATTGTTTTTTTTCGGGTACGGATTTTAGGGTGTCGTTCAATACCATAGGTGGTTCTTTTATTTCCTTGAGACCTATTGGTTCTACCACTTTCAAAAGTTCGCTTGCCTTGCTTCTGAAAATGACTTCGCTTTTAAGGGTTTTATATTCATATTCGAGTTCTCTCACATTTTTTTCTCCTTCACTTATTTTTCTTGTGAGTTTATCTGCATAGTGCCCATTGTATATGTATAAAATAGCCAGTAATGCAAGAAAAAATATGAAGGGTATGTTTTTTACAATTGCTGCATAGTTGAAGATTTTCTTAAACTCCAACTTGTCGTTAGGCATTTGTTTTTTATCGTTTTTTTCGCTCATTGATATTCCTTAGATTTTTTCTGCCACTCTAAGCTTTGCACTTCTAGACCTGGGGTTATTTTTCAGCTCTTGTTCTCCGGCAGTTATTGGCTTCTTGTATACAGGGTGAAGAAACTTTGGAGCTGTTGTTCCAAACAATCCATCTTTTTGTTCATCCTCGTGAACATTGCATTTAAAAAAATGCTTTACGATTCTATCTTCAATCGAATGAAAGGTTATCACTGCAATCCTGCCATTTGGATTTAGTAACTCAATCGATTGGTCCAATAAATCCCGCAACGCTCCCAGCTCATCGTTCACTTCGATTCTCAAGGCCTGAAAAACCTGAGCGAAGTACTTGTTGGGATTGCCTTTAACAATGGAATGAACAGCCTCTTTAAACTGTGCGATGGTTGCAATAGACTTCACTCCTCTTCTTTCCACAATTGTTTTAGCAAGCGTTTTTGCATTGGTCACCTCCCCATACTTTTCAAACATCTTGTGCAACTGATTTTCAGATAAATTGGCCAGTACATCAGCAGCTGTAGTGGATTGCTTAACGTTCATCCTCATATCAAGAAGAGCGTCGTATCGAATCGAAAATCCGCGATCGGCCTCATCAAACTGATGACTTGAAACCCCGAGGTCTGCAAGAATACCGTCTACTTTGGCAACTTGATTTATTCTCAGGAATTTTTTGATGTACTTAAAATTCTGTTGAATAAAATGCAGCCTGTTGTCTTGCGGACAATTTGCCATAGCTGCTTCATCCTGATCAAAGACAAGCAATTTTCCATTAGGACCCAAGCGGTTCAGTATTGCTCTGCTGTGACCACCCCCACCAAAAGTGCAATCCACGTATATGCCATCAGGTTTGATATCAAGTGCTTCAATCGTTTCGTTCAACAATACCGGAACATGGTACGAATGAGCATCAGAAGCCGTTTCGATATCTTTTGGTTTGATGTCTTTCACGATGGCTTACAATGTATGCTGGTCATCTTTTTTATTCATCACTTCTTCTGCAAGCTTACTAAAGCTATCCGGAGTGATGGCATCAAAGAACTGTTGATATTTATCCTTATCCCATATCTCAATTTTATTAACCGCCGAAACCAATACAATGTCCTTTTGAAGTGACGCGTACTCCATCAATGATTTTGGCAATAAAATTCTTCCCGCAGTATCGGGTTCAATTTGTGTAGCACCATTCAGAAAATACCGCCTGAACTCTCTAACTTTGGGATCAAAGTCGTTGAGTCGGCTGATTTTTTCGTAGAGCGGAGTCCAGGTTTGAAACGGGTAAAGGGTGAGACATTTTTCAAAACCCCGGTTTAGGACAAAAAGAGGCTTTTCCGTTTCGGGTAGCTGTTTTTTAAAGCCAACCGGAAGCAGAAATCTTCCTTTTGCGTCCACTGTAGATTCATATTCGCCTATGAAACCTAACATAAATGGGGATTTGTGGGTTTTTAAATAAATAATCGACACAAATTAACACAATTTCCCACTTTGAAACACCTATTTGGGCTAACATATTTATCCACAAGAGTATATGGCCTGATTTTACTGCTTTTTTCAGCTAAAATGATGGTTTTTTCACCCGAAGGATGTGAATTGCTGTGGAAAACTGTGGATAACCTTGGTAATTAGCTTGCGAGAGGGAAGCTAATGATGAAATTGGAACCAATACCGAGGGTACTTTCGGACTTTATTGTTCCGTTGTGGGCTTCAACAACTGATTTTACATAGCTCAGCCCCAAACCGAAACCCTTCACATTGTGGATGTTTCCGGTATGTGCTCTATAGAATTTTTCGAAAATACGGCTAATGGTTTCTTTAGCCATTCCTATTCCATTGTCTTTGATGGAAAGAATGATTTTTTTGTTTGCGTTTTTGGTAGATATATGAATGATTACGCCCTCCGGTTTAGCATATTTTATAGCGTTATCAAGCATATTACCAATGATGTTGGCCATATGAAGCTCATCTGCCATTATCATGTCTGAAGCTGCTTCGATATTTAGTTCAATTTTGCCGTGTTTTTCCTCAAGAGGTAGCGTGATGTTTTTTACAGCATTAGTAATGAGCTGATGTAAAGAAATCATTTTTAGGTTTAGCTGTATTTCTTTTCTGTCGAGCAATGCGGCCTGCAATATCGTTTCCACCTGTTTGTTCATTCGCTTGTTTTCCTCTTTGATGATATCTATAAAGTAGCCGGATTTTTCTGGATTGGAAACAACCTTTTCATTTTTCAAAGCGTCAACAGCAAGTGAAATCGTTGCGAGTGGCGTCTTGAATTCATGGGTCATGTTGTTGATGAAATCGGATTTTATTTCACTTAATTTTTTCTGACGCAACAACGCTCTTATCGTTAAAAAAAATGCTGTAATGATTATTAGTGTAAAAAGTATGGATCCCAAGATGAACCATAAGATTTCTTTGAATACAATTTGATTTTGATGCGGGACAATTACCACCAGAAACTCTTCTTTTGCCAGGTTTTCAAAACTACTGCCAGGAGGTGGTAACAGCGGCAATGCCACATTAGTGTTATGTGCTGAATCAATAAAATATTTGAAAAAATTATCGCTTTGCACTTGATCTCCTACAATACTATTGTCCGATACTGCAAACTCAAAAGGTACATCCTCCAGCATATGAATGTTCATCGACTTTCTGATGATTGCACCTATCTCATCTTTGGTGAATCTTTGCATGACCGAAGGACGGAGTATTTCCAACTTCATCTTATCGTTGGTGAATTGATGCCCTTTTTTTTTGTCTAGGTTAAATAAATTAGACTTGTCCTCCATCAATCTTTCTGCGGCTTCCGAAGTGGCAAGAAAAATATTTTCCTTAAGTTGTTTTTCTTTTGTTTTGTGAGCAGAGGTAAGCCAAATAAACTGAAAATAAATCAATCCCAACAAAGAAAGCGTAATCAGTACTGCTATTGCGGGAAATATTTTTTTCATGGATCAAGGGTTTGACTCCTAAAGCGTTTTAAAGAGAAGACGCAAAATTATACTATTATACATTACACTCTAAGTTACAGAATATTACTTGCAAAAGTTTAACTTTCCAAATAAGAAAAGAATGCCAGATTTTAGTTTTGTTTGTCAATTATTTGCTACTTTAGAAACATGATTTCGCCAGGAGAAAATACCTTGTTGATTGCTGATCCGTTTTTAAAAGACAATCACTTCACTCGTTCAGTTGTATATTTATGCAATCACGATAAAGAAGGAAGTTTTGGATTTTCGCTCAATAAAAGATTTGAATTTAATTTGAATGAATTAGTTGAGCATATTCAAATCCTGGATATACCGGTGTATGTAGGCGGGCCTGTTGGAAATGATGCTCTTCATTTTCTTCATCAATATTCTACAATTACAGATGCCCAAAAAATAAAAGATGGATTATACTGGGGAGGAAATTTTAATGATGTAGTTTCATTACTTCAATCGGGAGCATACGACATCAACAAGATAAAGTTTTTTGTTGGCTACAGCGGATGGGGCGCCAATCAACTTCAGGAAGAAATGAATGAAAAAAGTTGGTTAATTGCGGAGGCAGATTCGAAAATTATTTTTGAGACATCATGCGAATTGGTTTGGAAAGAAAGTGTAAAAAAATTAGGGAAAGACTATCGTGAAATAATTAATTATCCGATTGACCCCCAACTTAACTAAATATAATTGCTTTGTTGTATCGACTGCTTAAACTGCCTTCAAAAATTGCTTTTCGTTTTTATTGCAGTAAAATTAATATCAATAATGAAGCTTTTCTCAAAGCTAAGGGTCCTTTGCTTATTGCCTGCAATCACCCTAATTCCTTTCTCGACGCAATCATTTTAGCAAGTTTATTCAAAAAACCTATTTATTCGCTTGCAAGAGGCGATGTTTTTTCCAACAAATTCACTTCATCCATCTTGCGCATGCTTAATATTCTTCCGGTATACCGAATAAGTGAAGGAGCAGAAAACCTTAACAACAATTACGATACTTTTGAATCCTGCAGAGAAATTTTTAGGAAGAATGGAATAGTATTGATATTCAGTGAAGGCTTATGTATAAACGAATGGAAACTCCGAGCACTTAAAAAAGGAACGGCAAGACTTGCTTTCAGCAGCTGGGAAGAAGGCATTGGCCTAACGGTATTGCCTACAGGCATAAACTATCATTCTTTCAAGTCGTTCGGAAAGAAAGTTCGCCTTCAGTTTGGCAAGCCATTTACTTGGAAAGATATTGATTGTTGCAAAGGAGATGGTGGAGGTATAAAGCAATTCAACGATTTGCTGAAAAAAGAGCTGGTAGAATTAGTGGATCATATTGAACCCGAAAATCATGAAAAACTTAAAAGAACATTTGACTTAAAGCCAAATAACAGACCAGGTTTTTTGATAAAAATGGCAGCTGTATTAGGCTATTGGACTCATGCGCCGCTATACATACCTATTTCAACATTCACAAGAAAAAAAGCAGGAAAAAGCGATCATTTTGATTCCATTCTAATAGGATTATTATTTTTTACCTACCCTATTTTCCTTATTACAATTGCTTTGTTGTTGACGAAATTCAATCCTTTACTCCTCGCTATTCCACTTGCTGTGATGCCATTTTGCGCATGGGCCTATTTGAAAATCAAGCATGCGTAATGAATAAATTTCAAGGCTATTTGAGTTGATAGTTATTGAGGCATCAATACCTTTTTCCCAAACAAATTCCTAATCTTGGGTATGCAAAGGTAATGCCGTCTCCAAACAAGCGACCCATACCGAAATATATTTCGCCGATAAAGCCATTTCTGGCCAGAAACTTTGCGCCTGCGGCTGCGCCAAATCCAATGTTCAATGATTTTCTTGCCGAGTCTATTACTGTCATCCCATCAACTCCGTAATTAATTTCTGTGGTTTGCTGGCCGATGATACCCATATTGGCTTCAATAAAAAAACCAGAT
>Ga0315905_10000570_pt1 | contig 39851 bp, 40 predicted proteins | sample LakEriMetagenome_5_FD_203522 | JGI IMG/M metagenome (GOLD analysis project Ga0315905, IMG submission 203522) | Freshwater fungal communities from buoy surface, Lake Erie, Ohio, United States - Buoy 4 MA121 | ecosystem: Environmental > Aquatic > Freshwater > Lake | place: USA: Lake Erie, Ohio...
ATTACTCAGCCGATACCCGTGGGTTGGCCGAGTAGCTATGACCGCCACGCCCTGGCGCATGGACAATGGTGTGATCCACGGCGAGGGCAAGCAATTTTGGTTTGACACACTAGCCTATAGCTACACTGTACAACGTGCCGTAGCGGATGGATGGCTGTGCCCGCTGGTGGGTGTCGAGACTGCCGTCCAGCTTGATGTGCAGAAGATTGCCATTAAAGGTGACTTTATACAGTCGCAAGTTGCAGCCGCTCAAACTGAGACATGGCTAAAATCTGTAGCTAGATCAATGCTGAAGTTGGCTGAAAAGCGCCAGCATATTGGAGTTTATTGCCCCACGGTTAAAGCCGTGAATAAAACAGCCGAGATCATTCGAGAAGTCACCGAATGGTCTGTGTCTGTGTTGCATTCGGGCATGTCATCTGATGAACGCCAAGCGGCCCTAAGTGATTTTATGTCAGGTGCCGTGCGAGTGCTCTGCTCGGTGGACATGATCACGACGGGCTTCGACTTTCCGGCGATGGATTGCATCGTTTGCCTGCGCCCCACGCTATCGTCGTCATTGTGGGTCCAAATCCAGGGGCGCGGTACACGGCTGCATCCTGACAAAAAAAACTGCCTTATATTGGACTACGCAGGCAACCTGATCCGCCTGGGTGGTGTGGACATGTACGAGAATTTTTACCGCGAGAAAGGGCTTGAGGTGGTGTACACCGCTGGGCCCTACTCATCGACAGATGCCCCGAAAGATGCCCCGACAGAGCAAAAAATTTATTCCGGGGTTAACACGCTGTTAGCGATTGACCCGATGACCGGCCAAGCGGTTCTAACCGAATCAATCGTTAAGGTCGATGTACAGAGCGTTAGCGCGGTGGCAATCACCCCAAAAGGCAAGAATGTGGCGGTCTTGCTTGTGCATTATGCCTGCACCACCACTGAGGGGGTGTCGATAAAGGCGAGCAGTTTTATCGACACTGAGAATCCGACTTACAAAACGCATCAGTTTTTTTTCAACCGTGGCCTTGCCGTCGCCCTGCCATCTTCGGCAAAGTCGCTGTCCTGGCAAATCAAAGGCGCACAGATGCCCGATACGGTAGTGGTTAGAAAAAAAGGCCAATACTGGAATGTGATTGAGGAACATTTTTGATGGCAAAACCTCCCTCACACATCTGGGTTGTCGAGGATCAGCCGAAGCCGGTTGACTACGCCCTGGCTTATGCGCGCCTGGGCTGGCACGTCCTGCCGGTGTGGTCTGTCGACGCCCACGGCCAGTGCCGGTGCGGTCGTCCACATGGTGAGAAGGGCCACACGCCCGGCAAGCACCCTCAGAGCAATCTGGTTCCGCACGGGCATCAGGATGCCAGCGCCGACGAGCAGGTGATCCGAGACTGGTGGGCTGTCGACCCGGATGCGGGCATCGGCATCAGCCTCGCCGCGTCGGGCTTGCTGGCACTCGACATTGACCCGCGCAATGACGGGCGCGACACGCTGGCACAGATCGAGGCCGAGCATGGCGTCCTGCACTCCGATTGCGTGGCGATCACGCAGGGTGGTGGCGAGCATCGGGTGTTTGCCGCCGATCCTGAGATGTCGTACCCGGGCACGCTGGGTGACGGCCTCGACCTCAAACACCACGGCTACATCTGCGTGGCCCCCACGCTTGGCACTAGCGGCGATTATCGATGGGCCCAGGGTCGGTCGCCCATCAGCAAATCAAACCCGGCAAAGCCCGCACCCCTACCTAATTACATCTCGAGCAGGGGCCGGTCAGCCGTCGATTACAGCCTCGTTGAGCGCAACGGCGCACCTGTCGCCACCGCCCAAACATTTGACGACCTGCGTTCCGCCCTCAAGCACATTGATGCAGATGAGTATGAAACATGGGTAAACGTCGGGTTGGCGCTCAAACCTTACGGGGAAAATGGCTACACGATTTGGACTGAGTGGTCAGCGAAGTCAGAAAAATTTGACGCGGCTGCCCAGCGCCGGAAATGGGATCGAGACATCGACCGGCCACATTCGATCACCTATCGCTCGATATTTCGCATGGCCATCGACAATGGCTGGCAAGGCAACAACGACAAGCCCACGGCACCCGACGCCAAGATCGAGAAAGGCGAGCACCCACTCAGCCTGAGCCGCGCCGAGCCTCAGTCAGGCGCGAGCAAGGTTTTTGTTTTTGAATATATTTTCGATGACTACATGAGCGTGGGGGTGAATGTCATTGCCGGTGCCCCCGGTGTCGGCAAGACCACGCTGATTGTGCCGCTGGCCCTGACCGCCGCGCACATCTGCCCGCCAGACTACGCACTAAAGCCCTCGATCCGGCGCAACGTGATCATCGTCACTGAGTCCGTCGTGCAGGTGCAGCGCGTTATCTACTCGGTACACAATTGGGGATATGTCGGTAACGACGCCCAGGTGTTTGAAAACCGCATCAAGATCATTCATGCCAAGCGCCTGGACCCGAAAATCGTGGCGCAGGTGGCTGAGGAATATCGGGGATGGACCGTCGAGAATGAAAAAGCGGATGGATCGTTTTATTCTGCGCTGCCGCTGGTGGTGTTTGATACAGCGAATGCGGTTTTTGATCTGGAGAACGAAAATGACAACGCCGAGGTGGGTAAGGCCATGGCGCACGTTAAAGAGTCTTTTGTCGATTTCCCGTTGATCATTATCACGCACACGGCGAAGGCCCTGGGTTCGCTCGAGTCAGATTTCCTGAGCCCGCGCGGTGCATCTGCATGGACCGGCGACGCTCAGGGCGTCTATCTGGTGTTCCGCGATGGTGAGACGAATGACGCCCCGCGCGTGCTCAAGGCGACGAAGGTCCGGTTCCCGACAGCGTTCGACGAACTGTCTTTTGATCTGATCAGCAATTCCGAAACTCACAAAGACATTTTAGGCTATGACAAGGAAATCTGGTTCTCGCACTCAGTTGCTCGGCCCCTGAAAGCCGGTGAGCGCAGCCAGTTGAAGGAAGGCCTGAAACAGAAACGCGAGGATGATCAGGTGTCCGCTCTCTGCGCTGAGATGTTGAATTTGATCCGCAACAACGAAAACCAACCACGAAGTTTCTATGAACGTATGTCCGTCTCGCAGGGTGGTGTGAAAGGCTCAAGAGACAAAAAGACGCAGACAATTGACACGTTGCTGGAGAAAGGCGCGATTGAGATTGTTGAGCTTGATACCCCTAAGGGGCGGCAAACTCATTATATCCGCATTGCCGAACCAAAGCCGACCGACGACGAAAACAAATATAACCTGTGAGGTAATATGATAATTAACGGAAAATCATTGCTGCGGTGTTGTCCGCTGACACCGATGGTCGACAGCAAGCGGCGCGAGCATGGCGTCAGCTATGGCTTGAGTGAGGCGGGGTATGATGTCCGCATCAAGCAAGAGGTGCGGCTGAACCCTCAGAACAAGTTCGTTTTGGCATCAACGATAGAGCGGTTTGAGATGCCGAACCATTTGGTCGGCGTTGTGCATGACAAATCCACCTGGGCCCGGCAGGGTCTCAGCGTGTTCAACACCGTGATCGAACCAACCTGGGAGGGCTACCTGACCCTCGAGTTGGTCTACCATGGCAATGGTGAGCTTCTGATCCCGGCAGGCGCTGGCATCGCCCAGGTGCTGTTTTACAGCTTGTTGCAAGAAGCAAGCTACGCTGACGGGAAATACCAAAATCAACCGGATGAGCCGGTTGGTGCGAAATTCGTTTAGAAAGGCATACCCATGACAACCCAGATCACCATGATTAAAGACCTGAAGAAAAGCTGCGGAGACTGCTCGGCATGCTGCTCTGGCGCGCTGAGTGGGCAGGCCCACGGTCATTTTTTCTTCAAGGGTCGGCCCTGCTTTTTCCTCAAAAACAGCGGGTGCTCGATCTATGAGGACCGGCCCGAGAACCCCTGCGTCACTTACAAGTGCGGCTATCTGACGGAGGCGTTCTTTCCTGAGTGGATGCGGCCCGATCAGTGCGGGTTCATCGCTACCGCCCGTGTGCATCGCTATATGGAGAAGGTGAAGGATGGCGACACAGAGCACGACGTCGAGCGTATGATCCCCTACATGCAACTGATCGAGTATCAGGGCCCGACGTACGCTAAGGCGCTTTGGTGGTTCATTGAGAAGCATCTGGAGGGGTCGATCCCCAACCTGCTGATTGAAATTGATGGCGGGTATCAGCGCATGGGCAGCATGGACTTCCTGCGGGCCAAGCTCTAGCCTGTAGACCGCAATGGATAACTGAGAATGACGACGTGGGTTTTTGACACTGAGACGATGCCGAACCGCACCCTAATCTGCGCCAAAAACGTGGATACGGGTGCGTGGTTCGACCTGTGGCGGCATGAGCCGAACGCCCCGGATCGGCTAACGCAATTCATCGGTCAGCCGAAAGCGACATTTGTCGGGTTTAATTCCAAGTCGTTCGACAGTCTGATCGTCTCGGCATTCTGCGCCGGGCGCACAGAACTCGAGATCAAGCGCATTGCGGATGACATTATCAACAACAATGTGCCGCCCTGGATAGCGATGCGTAAGTTCGCGTTGGAGGACGTGTTTGCCGATCACATCGACCTGATCGAGGTGGCACCCTCGTTCGTGGGCCTCAAAGCCTACGGGGCCCGCATGCACATGCCGCGCCTGCAAGAGATGCCCTTGGCACATGACGCATTCCTTGAGCCGGATCAGGAGGCGCTGCTGCTGGAGTATTGCCACAACGACGTGGAAACGACGGTGGAGCTTCTCAACCAGCTTGAGAAGGAGGTCGTCCTCCGGGTGGAGATGAGCCGCCGCTACGGCGTCGACATGCGGAGCAAGTCTGATGCTCAGATGGCCGAGCAGGTCTACATCACGACGATGGGCCTGCAACGCGCAAAGAACGACATCCCAACACACGTTGTGTATACAGCCCCCAAGTTCCTGCGGTTCAAAGATGCCGGGCTTCAGCACATTCTGAACAGCGTCGATGGCCGTCAATTTGAGGTCAACCCCGAAACCGGTTACGTCAAACTGCCTGACTTCCTGGGCGATGCGTCGGTGAAGTTTGGCACAGGCGAGTATCAACTCGGGGTCGGTGGTATCCACAGCGTGCATGACCGCAAGGTATGCCACATTGCGGGCGACGACGTGATCTGCGACATCGACGCCGCCAGCTTCTACCCGAGCATCATCCTCGAGTGCGGCTTTGTGCCGGAGAACCTGGGGCAGCGGTTCATCGAGGAGTATCGGACGATCTACGACCGGCGGCTGGAGGCCAAGCGGGCCGGTGACAAGGTGACCGACGGCACGTTGAAGATTTCTCTCAACGGCACATTCGGCAAACTGGCCAGCCGCTATTCGGTGCTCTACTCGCCCGATCTGATGCTGGCAGTGACGCTGACCGGGCAATTGACGCTGTTGATGCTGATCGAGTGGCTGGAGGCTGTTGGTGCTACCACGCTCAGCGCCAACACTGACGGCATTGCCATCCGCTACCCAAAAAATCTTGACCCGGCTATTCAGCAGGCGGTTGCAAAATTTGGCGAGACCTCTAAATTCAGCTTTGAGTTCACGTCTTACCGCGTGCTCGCCATGAAAGATGTCAATAACTACATAGCTGTAAAACCGGATAGATCGTTGAAAACCAAAGGCATTTACGCCCCGTTATCGCTGAAGAAGAACCCCACCGCTCAGGTGTGCGCCGATGCGGCTGGGCAGTGGCTGGCCAAGGGTGTGTCGTTCCTCGAGACAATCAAGGCGGCCCCGTTCTGCGATTTCATCTCTGCTCGCAACGTGACGGGTGGCGGCGAGCAGATGGGCAAATACCTGGGCAAGGTGGTTCGCTGGTATCAGTCGAATGACCCAGCCCTCGAGCCGATCCGGTACAAAACGAACGGCAATAAAGTACCTAAGACCGACGGTGCCCGAGCCTGCATGGAATTGCCCGACAAGGTTGAGCACCCGCCGGACTTGGATTACGAGTGGTATCACAGGGAGGCCATCAAGATTGCGGTGGCCCTGGGATGTACGAATTACCTGACACCCGACGACATAACTCTGATAACGCCACCCCCTAAGATCAGGAAGATCAAAAATGGAAAACCCAAACAGTAAGACGGTCTTTGTGATTCAGGCCGACAAAAACAAAGATTTCTCAGATGCTCGTCGTTTTGGGAATTTGCGAGCGGTGTTTAACAACCCGCGCAAGCCCTACGATACGAGTGCGATGATAGACCGCGCAAAGCGAGTGCTCCGAGATTGGAAGCCGGGTGACTACCTGCTGATGATCGGAGACCCGACGCTATGCGCTGTCTGTATGACCCTGGTCACCGAAGAGTATGATCAGGTGAACGTGCTTAGCTGGGACCGCGAGACGTTCCAATATCTGAAACAGGAATGGGATTTCCGCCAGTTGAGCTTTGACTTTGGCGAAACCGAAAACTGACAACGAAAGGATAACACAATGAGTGATTGGACAAGCAACCTGCGGAAGGGCAAGCAATCTGTGCCGCCGCGTATTGTCATCTATGGCGGCCACGGCATCGGCAAGAGCACGCTCGCCAGCCAGTTTCCCAGGCCGATTTTTATCAGCACGGAAGACGGTCTCGACAGCCTCGATGTGACCAGCTTTCCCAAAGCCACGCACATCAAGGACGTGGTTGAGAGCATCAAGACGCTGATCAAAGAGGATCACGATTTTCAGACCGTGGTGATCGACTCCGTCGATTGGCTGGTAGAGCCCCTCATCGTCAGCAACGTCGAGGCCACGCACGAGGCCAAGGATTTGGCATACGGCAAGGGTCAGATGATGGTCGCCGAAGAGTTCCGCGAAATCCTTCAGGGCCTTGATGTGCTGCGCCTGAAGAGAAACATGAACGTGGTGCTGATCGCCCATGCCACGGTGGTGCGGTTTGAAGACCCGCGCACTGAGCCGTATGACCGCTATCAGCCGAAGCTGCCGAACCGCTGCAATGCGCTGTTGCAAGAGTGGGCTGACGTGATTGCGTTTGCCGCATTCAAGGTGATCATCCGCAAGAGCGATACAGGCTTCAATAAGGAAAAGACGCGCGGCGTCACGACCGGCGAGCGCCTCCTGCATTTTGTCGAGAACCCCGCCTATGCGGCTAAGAACCGCTATGCCTGTCCCGACGAAATCGAGATGACGATTGAGAATCTCGGAAAAGTTATCCCCATCGCAAACTGAGAAAGGAATACGACAATGGCTAAGTTTGGATTTGACGTTACCGAGGTCGAACCGTCCGCCCCCCGGGGTGATTATGAACCGATACCGGCAGGTAATTATATCCTTAAGGCCCTCGAGGCTGATGAGAAGAAAACCGCAAGCGGCGGCACCATGATCACCGTAAAGTTTGAGGTGGTTAAGGGCGAGCATGTCGGTCGCCTGCTCTGGCAGAATTTTAACACTGTGAACAACAGCCCTACCGCCCAAAGCATTGGGCGTGGGCAGATTGTGGCCTGGGCGCATGCTTGCGGTAAGCCGAATGCCGATGACACTGACAAGCTGCTCGGCAAGCCGTTTGCTGCGTCGGTGGACATCGACCCAGCAAAGAACGGTTACAAGGCCAGCAACAAGATCAAGGCGTTCCTGGCCCAGCAGGACGATGGCGAGGCCCCTGCGAAGAAGGCCCCGCCTGCACCCAAGCCTGCCACCAAGTCTGCCCCAGCAGGCAACGCAAACCCCTGGGATTGATCCATGGTAGCCATCCCGCCCCCTCCTGAGCAGCAGATCGTAAACCGCATCTATGCGGCAATTGAGAAGGAAAAGGTCAACCCTGACCTGTACCTGGGGCGGCTTGGTTCCTCTTTCATAGGCGAGGAGTGCCTCCGTCAAATCTGGCTCGAGTGGCGAGGTTTCGCCCGTGGCCAGTTTGAAGGGCGCATGCTTCGCCTGTTTGAGACGGGGCACTTGCAAGAGGAGCGGATCGTGGCCGATCTGCGCCGGGCAGGGTTTGCCGTCTGGGACAAGCGCGAGGATGGTCGACAGTTTGAGTTTGTCGACCAGACCGGGCATTTCATCACAAAGGTCGACGGTGTGGTGAAAAACGTCCCAGAGAGCGATGAGCCGCACCTGCTGGAGATTAAGACCCACAACAGGAAGAGCTTCGACAGCCTGCTGAAGAAGGGCGTGCAAGGCGCGAAGCCGCTGCATTACGCCCAGGTGCAGATCAGCATGGCGCTGGGTGGATTCACCCGGGCGCTGTATGTGGCCCTCTGCAAGGACGACGAGCAGTTTTATGTCGAGCGCGTCGAGGAAGACAAAGCCTTCCAGGCGAAACTGCAAACCAAGATCACCAAGCTGGTTGAGGCTCAGTTGCGCCCGGCAGGCATCAGCGACGATGCGTCGTCCTTTGGCTGCAAGTTTTGCAGCATGAAGGCGGTCTGCACCAAGGAAACCCCGCCCCTACATCACTGCCGCACCTGCGCCATGTGCTCGGCAGGTGCCGAAGGCAAATGGGTTTGCAATTTGAACAGCTTCACCCTGACCCTGGATGAACAACGCCAGGGCTGTGAACATCACGAGGCTCTATGATGCTGACAATTGGAATTGATCCGGGCCTAACCGGTGCCGTGGGCGTGCTCGAAAACGGCGAGTTTCTAGCCGTCTTTGACATGCCCACGGTGTCGAAAGGCTCCGGCAGTGTGAAGAATGAGGTGGACCCGGCGGGCCTCGCCGCAATTCTTCGTGACTATCATGCGCTATGCGTGATCGAGCGAGTCAACGCGATGCCCAAGCAAGGCTCCTCATCGACATTCAGCCTGGGCGACAGTTTTGGAGCCGCCCGGGCGGTTGTGGCTACAATGGGCATCAGCCTGACTTACGTCACGCCAACGGCCTGGAAGAAGCATTTCAAGCTGCCGTCAGACAAAGAGATGAGCCGTGCCCTGGCGATCCGCATGTTCCCTTCAGCACCCCTCAATCTGAAGAAACACGCGGATCGCGCCGAAGCCCTGTTGATGGCGCGGTGGCTCTACGAGACGCAGCGGTAAGCCTTACTGCGGAAGGCGCGTTGCCATCACGTTTACGTTGATGGGTTCAGGCTGGCGGTTGGATACGTTTTCCAATGCCCGGATAGCTGCAGCCACGCTTGTTGGATTGTTTGACGCCAGCATTTCCGTGATCCGAACGGCGCGAGCCTCATCCAACTGTCCGTTTTGAACGGCCTGCGTAACCAACCTTGTGAGCGATTGGTCAAACCCTCCGATTGCCGCAGAACTGTTACGAGACGTTTGATTGGCCCGATGAAACAATTGCGCTTCTCGATTGAGGGTGGCTGTGAACAGGTCGGCATAAGCGGGCGTTTCAAAAATTGCCCCGATGCGATTACGCATTGCCGGTGAATTGATCAGGCTTTGCGTGCTCGCCAAACTGGCCGCCGGATTCATAACAGAGCCGTAGATGTTTTGAACTGAACCGACACCCTGCTGAGGATCGGCGCTCTCCTCTTCAAAAAGTGCGCGACCGGCAGGGCCAGCCAGCCAGCCTTGCAGGCGACGAACAGCCTGATCCTGCTGCCCAGGCAGACGCGCATCTCGCATGAGCGCCGCGAACAGCGTTGGATCAGGATCGGTTACGGCCCGAGAAATCAATCTCGCCGCACGATCAGAAGTTATATTTGTAAAAAAATTATTAAGCGCGCTTGATGCAATTGCCGGAGTTTGAATGTTTCCAGTGCCGGTAACTTGGGAGACTTTACGACCAATTGCCGCACCACCTAGCTGAAGAAGCCTGTTTATCAATCTGTTTTGTGGTTCAACAACAATGCCGCCAATGTCGGGCAAATCACCGCGAGCACGCTCCAGCGCGGTAAACTCCGTTCCAATTTGACGAAGGCGATTAAGTTCTTCAGGGCTAAAAACAGCCTCAAACACCGCGCGCTGTTTAGGACCATTCAGCATTTCAAGAATGGTGCTGCCTCGGAAAACTTCACCATTAAGGCCCGTTTGGCGAGAATTGGCCAAAACATTGTCTACAAAAGCACCCCGGAGGCCAGCCAAAGCCGCCCCGGAACTGTCGCGGGCCGCTGATCGCCTGAGCGATGTGGCAGCTTCAACGGGATTGTCCGCTCTAAATATGCGCGTCACCGCATCGTTAGGGTTGCCTTCCAAGAACCGTGCAATTGCTGTTTCTCGGGGGTTTTCTAAATTGCGAGAAACACCAATTTGGCGAGCTCCGGCACCCCGGGCTCGGGTTTGAGCTTCCAGGGCGTTGGTGACGGTTTCACGAAGTTGAGGATATTGCTCCAAGAGCGCCTCATTGCTCCGCATCCAAGACTCAACCGCTTCAGGTTTTAGACGACCTTCTGCTGTGACCGCACGATCACGCAGGGAACGGGTCAGGTAATCTTGGATGGCGTTTTGAACAACTTCGTTTTGACCCGCCCCGATATTGGTCGGATCAGAAGTTGCGACACGCAAGGCGCTTTCAGCAACACCCCCCTGCACGCCGCCCTGACCGATGAGGCTGGTCAGTGTCATTTCAGCCGGAATCGCAGGTGATCCGCCGCGCGTATCAACAAGCCTTCCCGCCGGGCCTTCAGTAAACGTCTCATTTAGCCGTCGAGAAAAATCACGGGCAAGCGCATACGGGCCGCCGATATCACCCAAGCTATTCATTGTTTTTAAAGTGGCTTTAGCCAAGTCTCCAGCTATACGAGCCTGATTGGGCTGCCCGGCGTCAGACGCACGACGTGCAATATCCAACATTTCCGAACGAAAACCTTGAAGTTCTGAAGGAATTTCAAAGTCTCCAAGAAGTCGTTCCCCTTTCTTATTGGGTGCAAGAAAGCCGCGCGCAAACTCAGGAATATTTTGTTGTTGAGTGCGCGCAGTATCTGCAACAAGTTTATCAAATTCAACAAACAGCGGCCTAGTATCAATTTGCACTTCTTTTGGAATTTCGTTCCAAAGAGTGTTTTCTTGTTTTCGCGCTGCTCTATACGCTTTTTCAAATTCTTCACGAACAACGCGAGAAGCGTCTTCAGCTGTTGACTGAGGCTCCAATGCCGCAACACGTTCACTCGCTTGGGTTCGAGCTTGTTCAACACGGGCTTGAAGGGCAGCATTCAACCGATCACGGCGGTTTTCCAAAAACGCTCGCGTTTGGGTTGGGTCACCACCAAGAGCGCGGGTTTCTTCCAACAAGGTCGCCTGCGCTGCTTCGGCCCGATCACGAAGAGACTTTTCAATTGTCGGATCAGATTTTGCAACAGCGCGCTCCAGCGATAAAAGCAGTGGCTGTTGCGTGCGCTGGGCAGGCGTCAGGTCAGCGATTGTAGAGGTTTCGGCAGCAACGGCTGCCGCTTCGGGATCAGCCGTGAGGCTTTGCAGGCGACCGGGGGCGCGCGTCGGATCGGCTTGCGCTTCCCGCGCCCGACCGACCGCACGAGTAACCAATCCCGTAGGGCCATACCGCAAGAGCATGCCAGCAAGCCCGGGCGAAACACCGCCGACGAGTTCACCGATCATGCCACCATACGGGCTGTCCGGGTTGTACTCTTCCCCAACAAAACGACCGGCCCCGGCACCTGCGCCAGACGCCAATTCACCTGCGACAGTGGAAGCTGGCGCAACAAATTGACCGAAACGACCCGTCGAAGACCCAACCGGCGCTTGCGCGATACGTTGGCCCACACCAGCAACAAGAGGGTTCGCTGAAGATGCTGCCAAACGAGCGGCACCATAGCCGGGCACCAGCATACCCACCGATTCGCCAACGCCGCGCCCGATGTACTCCGCAGGTGTTTCAGGCTGTTGATCGACTCCTGGCACCATTTGGGCTCCAGTAGCCCGACCGAACCTCGACATGCCCGATTCAATGCTTGCTGAACCGCCGAAGGGCCGATCACTGACCGGCATGCCGGTGTATTTCAAAGCGAGGTTGGCCAGATCAACGGGCATGCCAAGCACCGATGCGATGCCACGATTTAGAAATGGAAGCGCGCCCCCGCCGCGCCCGGTTTCTTCGGCGGGCTCCGAAAAACTAGACCAAGGGCCTGTCTCAGCAGGAGGCTGAGGTGCAGCAAAACGTTCCCAGGGACCGGCCATTATTCGCGACTCCAGTTGTTCTGGTCAGACGGATCACCGCCCGTGAAAGTGTAGCCGTCAATTACCTGACCCACTCGCGGAATTTGCGTATTGCGTGCGGTAGGGCGCTGACGGCGCGGAGGTGCAGCCTCTTCACGTTCCTGCGGAACACCAAGCGTAACCAGCAAGTTTCTAATATTGTTAGCCGCCTGCACTGCTTCTCTACGAGTGGTAACAGGAAGAGATGTGTCCCTACCTTCACGCTCTCGATTTGCCAAACTTGAACGCAGTGTTGTGTCAAGGGTTCTAATTCTTGCAACAAGCGTTTGTGGATCAGTTAGAGCGGACGGTTCAATATTAATTTCTTTACGAATGCGCTCTTGTTCTGCAACAGGAAAACGCGGATTATTAATTACAGAACGAATAATATCATTTTGAAAATTTGCAAACGTTTGACGACGTTCTGTAAATTCAGGCGAAACCACGTTAACACCCGCCTGACCCAACACACGCTGCGCGTTTTCAGCCGCAGCCGGGCCAACACCCGTAGTAAATGGCGTTCTAGCCAAGTCATACAGCGATGCCACTGGTCGGGCACCTTCTGTCTCAGCAGGGCGAGCCGTACCGCTGCCAGCGGCAGCAGGAGCGGCAACAGGAGCCGCTGTCGTTGGGGCTGCGGTTGTTGGGGCAGCCGCCGGAAGCCCGGCAAGCGACGCCGCAGGCGCTGTCACGGGCCTCGACTCCCCTGTGATCCGGTTCACAAGTTGTGGCGTTCCGGTAACGGGATCAGGAACGACGCTGTCAACATTATCAACAATTCGAGAAGCCGTTTGGCGATCAACATTGTAAGTAGACATCATGTCATTGATTCGGGTTTCTCGCGCGCTTGGCTGATTACCCCGAAGATAGGCTTCAATCACTTTGCTGTTGATTGCACGACGTTCTGCCGCTTCTTGACCGGCAAGAGTTTGAAGCGATGCCAAATCCTGGCGGGCACCTGTCATCCGCAGTTCCTGAGCCCGCAAGCCCAGGGCGCGGCGATCAGCTTCTTCAGTCCTGCGGCCCTTGGCGTATTCGCTCATTTCCTTGCCGACGAGCGACAGGTTCTCAGCAAACTTGCCCGTTTTGGTGGGAGCACCAAAAGCCGCAGCCAAACGGAAATACATCTCGGCGCGAGATGTGGGGCTGTCGCTACGCTCAGACATTTGCCGAACCGCGTTAGAAAAAGCCTCAGTTTCGCTCCGAGCCGCCTGCTGGGCTTGTGCAAGCTGGGCACCGTAATTTGTGGTCGGGGTGGCATACCGCTGCAAAAGACTTTGTAGGTCCATCGTGCGGTTGTCGGATGCGGCAGGGATCGTTACCCGAGCCGGTGGCGGTGCCGCAGAGCTTGCGCCTTCGGTGGTTACATCACTGCCAGCGCCATCAGCAGGATCAGCCTGACCGGAGCCATCGTTGTACGCCATCGCCATGTCATTGAGGCCGCCCTCGTCAAAACGACGACGCACTGAACCGCCCTTGGCGTAGGCCGACTTTTTGCTCGGGGCCCCGCGATATTTCTGGTTCAGCCGATACAGATCAGATTTCATATCCAGCCTCCTCAGATGCTACCCAAAGCCTTGGCAGTATAGATGCCCGTGGCCAATTGCGACAGCGGCGACGGGCTATAACTGGCACCCGAGGTGCTACCCGTACTCGTCTGCACGGTTGGCACAGAGGGTGCGATACCGCGTATCTGCGTGCTGAGCCAATCCAATTGCTTCTGCGGATACAGCCGATCTTCCTCGGCCTTAGCACGGTCACGGTCAAAAATCCGCTGCACCATGTTTTGCTGAGCGGCACCAGCAGACTCAAGAGCCGCCGCATCCGCCGTTCTGAGGGCCTGATTTTGACGCGCCATCTCGCTGACATTCTGCAACGCCGACATCTGACGCACATAATCCTGGGCCTGGGCGGCTTGTGCCTGCTGCACCGCAGACAAACCATACTGTTGCTGAGCCTGACCGGCAGACGTCTGCATCTGGCCAATGTTGGCAAGAGTTTGCATCTGCTGACCGGTAAGCTGGCCGGATGTCTGACCCAAATTGGTGAGAGCTTGTAACTGCTGACCGGTAAGCTGTCCGGTGGTTTGGCCGAGATTTGCAAAAATATTGGCCTGCTGGCCTGTAAGTTGGCCTGCGGTTTGGCCAACATTGGCGAGGTTTTGCGCTTGCTGAGCAGTAAGCTGACCGGATGTTTGGCCGATATTAGCAAGGCTCTGCGCCTGCTGAGCGGTTAGCTGACCGGAAGACTGACCCATGTTGATAAGATTTTGTGCTTCTTGATTAGTAAGCTGTCCTGCTGACTGACCGAGGTTGGTAAGAGCTTGCATCTGCTGGTTGGTAAGCTGACCATAAGTCTGACCAATGTTAGTCAGATTTTGCATTTGCTGATTTGTAAGCTGGCCGGTGGTCTGACCCAAGTTGGTAAGAGCCTGCAACTGCTGAGCTGTGAGCTGACCCGTGGTCTGGCCCAAGTTGGTAAGAGCTTGCATCTGCTGGCCAGTGAGCTGACCGGCGGTCTGGCCAAGGTTACCGTACTGGGCACCACCCTGAAGAACGCGCGACAAGTCTGCGCCGCTGATGCTGCCCACGGTGCCAGCCAACTGAGCCTGCCGCGCCAGATCGGCTTGGGCGGCGCTGAGAGACTGACCATAACCCTGTTGTGCCGCTTGAGACTGCTCTCTAAGGATGGCCTCCTGCGTGTCTCGCAGGGCGCGAGAACCAAACTCACCCATACGGTTGGAACCGAACTGCCCGGCCTTGATGAAAGCGTCGGAGACCTGCGGCAGCAGGTTCTCGGACAAGTTTCGGGCACCCTGCTTTGCAATGACATCCAGCACGCCCTGCTGATAGGGCGACATATACTGGCCGACCTGTGAGGCCGAAGTCTGACCAGCGGCGGTGAGGTAGGGACTAGCTGCTGTCAGCGCGCGCTCGGCAAGAGATTGGGCAGTAGTGTTCTCGGCCTTGTTCAACAGCGGCTGCGCCGCGCCCACAATGTCCATCGACCCGGCGCGATTAAGGTACGGCTGCGCCGCGCCCACGATGTCCAGGGCACCGGCGCGATCAAGGTATGGCTGGGCTGAACCTATAACATCCAAAGCCGACGCGCGCTGAAGATACGGATCAGCGGCTTTAACGTTGTCAAGGGCGTTGGCTTTGTCAAAATATTTTTGAGCCGCTCCGATGCCACTCTTTGACGCGGCTTGATCAAAATAAAATTTGGCAGCGCCTGCAATATCTTGCGATGCGGCTCGTTCAAGATAAGGCTGCGCCGCCCCTGTAATATTTTGAGATGCGGCTTGACCCAAATAAGGCTGTGCGGCCCCCATGAGATTTTGAGAGGCGGCTTGGCCCATATACGGCTGGGCTGATCCCAAAATATCTTGAGACCCAGCGCGCTGAAGATAAGGCTGGGCGACCCCGGCAATGTCCATCCCGGCGGCTTGGCCATACAATTGCTGGCCAGCGTTAAGGCTTGAACCGACCAAATCTTGCCGAAGATACGGAGCCTGACCGGCTCTAAGCTGATCCGCGGTTCCCCTGCCGGAAAAATCCTTCATGCCCGTGCTGGCAAAAGTCATGTCGGGCTGGTATGCCCCGACGTTCTTGTTTACGAGGTCATACGCCTGCAATTGCTGCGGCGCGAAGCCTGCAAGCCTCTCGCCTTTATATGCTTCATATGGCCGGTTAGCTATATTGGTGGATGTTTGAATTAAATTGTAAATAGCATCTTGCATCCACTTCGGTGTTTCCGAAGTGTTTTGTGCATACGATGTGGCAACTTGCGGCTCGCCCTGAAACAAACTAGCCATCAGGCAACTCCCTTCAAATAGGTAAGCGGCGATTTAGCATCCGGGCTGAATTTACCTCGGGCGAGGGTTTTGCCTTTGTGCTTGCGGATTTCCGCCCGCATTTCATCCAACCGCTTTGCACCAGCCTTGCTTGATCCATCACCAAGCATGGCGACGGTTTCCGCGTCGATAACATACTCGCCATCAGAAAGTTTGGCATCAATTTCATCCGAGCGCCCGGTGCCGCCGCCTCGCACAAAACGAGACATGGCGTTCAAGCCGCCCTGCGCCATTGTCGGGGCCTTGTTGTACTCGCCGCTGCTGACCCGGTTCCAGTTTTGTGCCATGAACTGATCGAGCGTAAGGTTGCTGCTTGCAGCGTCTGCTGAAAGTTTGTCCCAGTCCCACACGATACTCGGGCGGTTGAAATATTCTTGCTGAGTGGGGGATAGGTTTCTGATCGCGCTCTGCACGGCGGGAGGCGCGGTTTTAGACGAACCCATGCCAGACAACGCCGCGAGAGCGGCACCGCCCGCGAGAAGCGGACCCAGCCGACCCAGAGTGCCACTGGATTCACCAGGGGGTTCCGGCGGAATAGTGTTGGAAAGAGGATAGCCCTGTGCATCAAGTGCAACAGGGACCGTGTTGTCCGGGTAAATATCATTAAAAAATTGACTACCCGGCCCAAATTGAGATGCGGGTGCCGGATTTGTAACAGGCGCGCCTAAACCAGAAACTCCTGTGAGTGCTGGCATCGCTGCGGTTGTTGTAGATGCGTCAGCCGTGGGTGCCACACCCGTGGCAATTTGTTGGTTGCCTTCGCCGCCGAAATCATAACTGGCAACCGGGCTGGCAGTGGATGCTGCCGGGGCCGCGCCGTTTGTCGTGTCGGCAGCAGGGGTGCCATCGGGCCGCAAGGCGGCTCCGATGTCCGGCAACGCTGGTAAGTTGTTTCTCATAAACCCACCAGCAAGACCGCCAAGAGCCGAAAGACCACCAGCCTGCAAAGCGTCTGAAGGCGATTGTCCTGCGGTGATAGCGCGGCCAAAACCTCGCGTTGCGTCCGAAACCACTTGGCTTATGGCGGGGTTTTCAATTCCGAGACCACCGAGCCCGCTAATAGTCGAACCGATTGCGCCAGTGACCGCCCCGGTGAGCGGATCGCGGCCTTGTATGGCTGCTGCGCCAGCACCTGCCGCCGCGTTGCCAAGGGCGTTGGCCATACCTTCCGACAGACCCAAATTGAGTCCGCTGTTGATGCCACCGCCCAGAACATCACCAAGTCCTGCGCCAATACCGCCGGTTACCGCCCCCATCAGCGGATTTCCACCAGCGATTGCAGATGAGGCTGCGCCCAAGGCCGCGCCACCCAGAGCAATCGCCCCCGTGCTTGCGGAACCAAGCAACCCGCCAGTGAGGGCACTACCGATAATTCCACCGACACCCGGGATGATAGCGCCGAGAACGATGGGCGCAACCGCCGCCAAAACCTTGCCCCATTTTACTTTTTTAAGCCAGCTTTTGTATTCACGAAGTCCGGTGTTTGGGTTGATCGTACCCGAACCACCCGCACGACGAAGCATGGCGGCTTCGCGCGGGTTGACGTGGGCTAACTCGGTATCACCGCCTCGACCTTGCGCGGCCAATTGCCGGGCAGCAACGGTCAAGCCACCCCGAGCGTAACCCTTTTTAGAAATGCGATCTTGCAAGCCGTAAAAAGCGACGAGCAGGGACACAATATAAACTTGGTCGTACTGCTTGGGCAGCATCTCTTCATCAACCATGTCATCGGCAATGGCCTTTGACCTGATTTCTGCGTACTTATTAGGATTTTTAATAATCTTTTCAAGGGTCTCAATACCCTCATCCAGATCGTCTGGCATGATTGGCATATTGATGACGGCGCGCTCCATGGCGTCCACCGCCTGGGCGAATTTCGGATCGCTTTGAGCGATCTGCATGATTTGTTCGCGCATCGACATGCTATATCACTCCAGAGTTTGGCAGAACCGTTCTGCCCATTCGTGCCAATTGTCAAAAGCGTATGGGATTGGCATGTTTTCTTTAAGGGTCATGTTGTTTATAAACTGCATGGCCCAGTTTTGCCATTGATCTTCGATGTCCAGCCGACCGAATGCCCCGAACGAATCCAGATCAAGCGCAATTTGATCTGCCCAATCCCTAAGCCCCATGCCGGTTGGCAGCGTGACCCTGGGCCTCATCCAAGCACCGTCTTGTCGCCGCTGCTCATGTGGCCGATGATCTGGCCCATCTGGTAATCACCATAGACCGCGTTGCTCTCAAACCGCACGCGAAGCTCCCGGCGCTGTTCCTTCAGCATGACGATCTGCTCAAACGGCATCCCGGCAGTTTCAGGGAACTCAAACTGCGTGCTGTAGACCTCGGGCGCGCGGGCATTCGCTCGACCGGTCACCTGCACCGTCATTGGGCCACTCTGAACAAAGTCAGGCTCAATCGCGGTGATGCGGATATATTCGTTTTTACCCTGCACCAGTTGTGAGATGTCAGCCGTCTCAAAATACGAAAGGATGGGGCGGATGTTCGGGCCGTCATATTCGTCGGTCAGTTGCTCATGCACCCAGACCCGGTATCCCGACCCGGTGTCTTCGACGCCCGTCAGGATCGGGGCGGCAAACGAATTGTTGAACTGCCCGGCAGAGCGGCCATAGTTGGGCAGTTCGGTGTCGTACCAGCAATTTTCGCGCACGTTGTATATCACGGCGTGGGTGCATTCGGTCGCGTCGCCGCGCGGATAGCACCACCAGACTTCACCAAAGCGCGGAACCTTGAAGGCGAAAACCCGGCTGCGCTGGTTTTGGTTCAGGCCATCGAAAAACCAGTTCAAGTTCATCGAGTTGGGCACTTCGCGCACCACACCGTTGAACATCATGAACCGGTCAACGCCGCACCAGAAGAACACGCCGTCATAATCCACAACGCACTGCGGCGACATGATCGAGGTATCAGTGGCGATGATGTCAAACTGGAAGACCGTAGCGCCCCCGGTGAAAGTGGCGCGCAATACGGCGTCAAACGCCCAGAAGATCCCCGCCGGGGCGGTGCCAGAACCGGCACGCAGCGGGAAGCCTTTGATGATCTTCTGGCCCCAGACGCGCGCCAGGCCAGAACCGCTGCCTGTCAGGTTGGTGGGCTCGCCTGGCACCGACCAGCCGATGATGCCGTCCGTGCCGTAATAGAATAAATAGGGGTGCAGGGAAACAATCCCACCCGTCACATTGGCATCCGGCGGCAGGCTGATCGACTTTAAGTCACCTGTTCCGAGCACCTCACCAAAAAAGATTTGACCACCCTCGTCATTGCAGATGCAACGCTCGTTGGGGGCCACATGGGAAATCAGATAGTTCTGGCTGGTGGATGAATCATATTGGTAGTCGAACATCCACATGTTGCGTATCGAATTGGTCAGCGCAAACGAACCGCCATACATATCGGTTTTTGTGAATGTGATTGTGGTTGCCGTGACCAGCACCACAAACCGGTTAGGGTCAGACCCGGCACCGATGGCCGCGCTGATCGTAATGACCGACCCAACAGCGACAGCGGTGTATTCCGGTGAGGAGGTGTGAGCGTTGATGTTGGCGGCTACCGCTGTCGCCGTGGTCGCCAGATTAGTGGTGAAAGCCACCGCCCCTGACATGATATTCACGCCGTCAACCGTGATCATGTTGACCGACCCCGCCGCGCCGCCGGTCAGTGTCACCGTGCCTGTAGCGGCCACGGCGATGGGTGTCCGGTCGGTCACAATTGAGCTATTGCCGGTTGCATCAATTGTGAAGCGGTCTAGCGTGGTCGCGCCGCCCGAGTGGCAATACACAAAGTTCTGCTGCGTGAAAGTTGAGAAGCCCCGGCTGATCTCTTGAAGGTATTTCTGGGTGGATCGGTATCCGCCCATTTTGCGAGGCAATGCGCGCTGCCAGCGCACCCACTGACCGTCAACGTAGAAGTCGCCCTCGAATTTCGTCCCGTCCCGCTTAATACCCGCATTGGATTTCAGAACGACCGTGTTCACAGGCATCAGAAGGCCCCGCCGTCGATGTTACCGGCCTGAGCCACGCCGAGTGCCGCCCAGGCGGCGGGCTGATCCACCGCCGTGAACAAGGCAATGCCGGTGGCCGTACCGCCCAGGTTGATCCGGGCACCGCTGGCAGTGGTGGCATTCGTGCCACCCTCTGCGATGGTCAGAGGAACTGAGATGCCCTGCGTCGATGCGTTGAGAACATTGGTCCCATCGCAATACAGGATGGCGCGAGAACTCTGGGAGATAACAAACCCGGCACCGCCTCCCGAAGGCGAAATGGTGAGCGTGTACGCCCCGGTGGTTTGGTTATCGACCCAATACTGCTGCACGGTGGCGGGCACCACGACAGTGCGATTTCCGGTAAGAGTTCCGGTAAAACGATATGCAACCCGGTTTAGTTCCGAACCCGTGAGGGTGTAGGTGCCTGTACCCCCAATGGCGATCACCGTGTAGTCGAACGCGAATGTGGCCGACTGGCCGAAGCCAATGGTGAAAAAGTTCGTACCGTCAGACGCGATGATCGCGGATTCGCCGGGCTGAAACGAAAGGAACAGGGCACCGTTGATCGTGATGACGCCGGGCGGGTCTGCGACAATCGCACCCGTGCCGCTGTTCCGCAGATAGACGAACCAATTATTCCCAACCACCGTGGGGTCGGGCAGTGTGAAAGTGCCGCCCGCAGATGTCCAGTTGAACATCTTGGCGCGGTCGGTAACGCCCGCCGTGTAATTGGTGTTGAAGGTGGTGATGGGCACCGACTGGCTGAGCAGCGTGCCGACAGCCACGATGCCGGTCCCGGCCAGGGCGCTGGCATTGGCGATGGAAGTCGCCGCGCCATACTGGAGAGAGCGCCAGACGCCCGCAGCGGTGGTGTTGTCGGAGAGATAAACCTGCCACAGCGTGCCTGCCGGAACCGTGACGACCTGCGTCCCAACGGAGTTTTTAACGGTGAAGGTTTCGGCACCACGGTTGTTAAACAGGATCGTGTTGCCGACGCCGGTCTTGTTGGCAGGCGGCAGGAAGATGCTGAACCCCGCCGCCGATGGCGTGACGTCGATGATTTTTGTAGCGAGGTTCTCGTTCGCAGAAGTCTCTTCCGGCCAGCTAAGAACCACGTCGACGCTGAGCGTGATCGAGCTATAGCTGATTTCACTCGGGTAGATATTCGCGCCGCCGAAGACGTCTTGATAAATGGTCATGCTTCGGTCCTCGCCGCGCTACGGTCCATGATGCGTTTCATATCCTCGCCCGTGAGCGCCTGCGCGGTCCTGTCGTACATCGCTTGCCAGACCTGTATCCTCTCATCGCTCTTGAGGAATGGAGTAGCCTCCAACAGCGTGGCGTAGAGAAGAATGTCAGGCGCATACTCCGTCAGCCAGTTGGTTTGCAGGTCATCTCCGAGCAGGGCAGGCTGCTCATAATACATAACCTCGAGGACACCCGCCGTGCTGGGCGTCGGGGTGATCAGCCAGTGCTGAAAATCATAATCGGCGTAAAACTGCGGCGTGCCGGTCGACGCCTCGTTGGGCCAATAGCTGCGCAGATATTCGTAGGATCGGGCAAAAATCGGCGTGCCGTTGACGGTCATGCTGATCGTGTCGCGCCAGCGATCCGGCTTGGCATAGACCGCCACGCCGACCTGCAAGCTGGTCTGCACCGGGCGGATGAAGCCCTGAATTTTGAGTTCACGCGCGATCCGACGCTGTGCCAGCGTGATCAAACGCGGTAGCTGCTCATAGACGATCTGGTCGCTCTCGGCGGTAAAACCGCGCTCGAGATAGCGACGAACGTCCACCAGCAGGCTGTCGTAAGTCATTACATAAGACATGCGCGCTCCAGAGCTATGTCAGAGGCTGATGCAGCCTGTGCCCGCAAAAAGGTTTATAGGCGTCAAACATCTGAGCGGGCAAGATGTTTCACAAACAGACGGCCCGGTTAAATGCTCGGTCAACAGACATGGCATCGAGCATGCGGGTCAATGCCGGTGCCGTGGCCAATTCACCAGCGGCTTGCCGCTGCAATTCTGCCGGAAATTCAGTGACCCTCGGGCAGGGTCTATTAGAAATTGCCTGTCCGCAGGCGGTCAGCAGCAGTAGACTGCTGAGCAGTACGAGCAGCCTCATCGGCGGATTTCCTTATTTCCTGTTCGAGTTCAGCGGCATTGGCGCGAGCATGCTCGCCGCCACTCTTGCGTCCGATTGCCCAAGCCGAAGCAATAGCACCGACGACAACGAGGATTGCCGCCAGCGTGCCTTGCAGCTTACCCCAGATGAATGCCATCAGGCGTCCCTCTTCTTCAACAGGTATATCGCCGCAAGCACGACGGCCCCGGCAACCAAGGCCACGCCCACCGCCCAGTGAATGCCACTGAGGCTTGTCAGGGCCGGTGCCGCAGTCGCAGCCGCCGCAGCGACACCACCCAGCTTGCTGGCATCCATCGCCATTGAGCCCTGGGCCGGTGTGGCGGGCTCGACGCTGCGAGAGGATACGAAAGCACCCTTGGCCCACAGACCGGCTTCAGCGGCCCGCCTGTTGCTCAGACCAGCGTTCACCTTTTTCTTGACTTTGTTCCAGCGAGCCAACTCGCCGGGCACTGCGCCTGCGTCGCCTGCGTTGAGTTTGCGGATAAGGGTGCTATTCCGCATGGCATTGGTGCCGACGTTGTACGTCCAACTGACCAGGGCAGCGAACTGATTGTCGGTGAGTTTGGCGGTGACCGCGCGAGAAACCGCTTCTTCTGCAATTGAAAGATCAATGAGAAGAAGTTTGTCGGCGTCTTCCTGGCTGATCCGCATGCCTTCGGTGACGCCCAGCGTATGGCCATATCCGATGGTCCAGGCACCGGCAGTGCAGCGGTACGCCTCTAAACGGAGACCCTCCCACTGCTTGATGAAAGCAAGCCCTTCAGGGCTGATCCGGCGCGTCATCATGCCAGCACCGGCCAGACGACATTCCACGGGAAGCCGGCTTGATTTGGCACATCCCGTAACGCTTGCCTATAAGTTGCCCAAGCAAGATCATCAACGGGAGCATCAGCCAGCTGAGTCCAATCAGATGCAGCCAATCGAGCATTTCGGTCTTGGCGCACGGCTTCAGCTTGCCGCGCATCCTGCTCAGCCAATTCATCTGCCGTTTTATTGACCACCTGAAATTTAATTACCCATTGCCCGTTTTCCAAAACAGGACCAGAGGCGGTAATTAATTTTTGGGTATGCTCATCATAAGATGGCGTTGCTTCATCAACTACTACCTCCAAAGTTTCGCCGGAATTATTAGCCTCGGTGCCTTGGAAGGCTTGATACAGTTCAAGGCCATTAAAATTTGTGTACGGATTATCAGCCTGCAATTCAGCATACCCGTATGGGTATTGAACAACTTGGCCGTTTTTAATTTTGACATACATGGCTGTGTCCTCACAAAGCGGTGGAAACTACTTCATATTATCAATACGAACATTAGAGCGGTTCATTTCAGAACGCCCCTCTATTGTCGTTTTGCCGTCCTGATCATCAAAAGCAAACAACCCTATTTGGTGAATAGGGAAGATATCTGCCCTTAACACAACGTCCAAAGATTTGGATATTCCATATTGTAAAACGTGCGCCAACATATTTTTTGCCACAGCCGGATCTATGGCATAAGCATGCGCCCGTAAAATAAAATGGTAATTAGGGCCATCAGTCCCATGGGGGGGAGTTGGAAATATATTCCAGCCCTTTTGGGCCTGCTCATTACACCCGAGATATGCAATAGAATTAAAAACAGTATGTGTAAGATAAGGGCGAACCATAATTGCGTCATGCTCAAGAATAACAATCGGTTTATCTTGGATAACGCATTTTGCCCACAAACTAATATGAGAAAGCGCGCAACAAACTTCTGCGCGAACCAAATAATGGTCCGTCAGCTTTATGCAACTCATGATTTGGTCGTTTGAAAGATGGTCTGGCGTTTTTATAAAGTCTCCAGTTCCATCATAAGCATCCCAAAAATCAAAAGGCATTCCCACATTTAAACAAGATTCAGCGCAATTTTTTGCTTTTTCTTCCGAAATAGGATTGCCTTTAATGCGTATAATATACGCTTTATCAACATTCATATCATACGAGTAAAAAAGAGATTTCATGCGGCAACCCTCAAGGACACTTTTTCTTTTAATGCCACTTGAACATTTGCCAAAGTGTCATCCCACTCCCCATATTTAGTTTGCCGAAAAAGTTTTACACTGTCATACCAAGCTGATTTATCGCCGGGAACCGCCCAAGTATAATATGGCAAAACTGGAACAATAACCCATGTCTCTATTCCAAGCGCTCCCGCCAAATGCGCGATGCTTGTGCAAGAGGTTATGACAAGATCAAGGCCAGCAATAATGCTAGCAGCGTCTTCCCAAGTTTTTAGTTGGTCGCGCAAATCAGCAAAAGGCAAACCATCTATAAGATTGTCATCGCGTTGCAAGCTGTAGAGCGTCACATTTTGGATAGAATGTAAATTAATTAACGGTTCAGGAGGAAAAACGCGATGTTGTTGATGTTCAAATTCAGGACTACCTGCCCAACGTATACCAACTTTTAAGGAGGCTTGTTTTGCAAAAAGTTTCCGGGGCTGTGCCGTTAGATAAGGTGCCCCCGACAAAATATTCATTTCATAACCAAGAATGTGGGCAGCAGACATTGCTGGAACCCAATAATCATAATGCACCCGCTCAACAACTTCAGTATCAATACAAATAAAACCATGACGCGAAAAAAGTGGTTTTAATTCAGCAGAGCAAGAAACAACAACACGAGCGCCTTTTTTAATAAAATCTTTTGCAAATCTAAAATTAATAATCTGATCACCGTAACCGCCTTCAGATCGGAATAAAAGCGTTTTACCTTTAAGCGGTTCATCACGCCATATTGGCCCTTTTATACGCGGCAATCCAAAACAATTAATAAAGCGACCTGCGTCCATAAGGCGTAGGCCTTCAGATAAATTACCATGACGCATTTCATGCCAACCAAGGTTAAACAATACTCGCGGATCATCTTGAGGTTGCTCACGCAATATATTTTCAGACACATCTTGGTGCCCGTTAATTGAAGCATGAAGAGCTGCATCAAGAGGATGAATTTTCATTAAGAAAGACCTATACTAAAGAAAGAAGCATCAATTTGCGCCCATGTTGTTTTTGACCCCACTTGTGTAAAAGATGATCTTTGAGTGTTATCAGCTAATCCAAGTTGGCCTTGATTATTATATCCTACGGCCCATAAAGTTCCTGTTGTTTTAATTGCAAAATTAAATTCTTCACCAGCAGCAGCAGATGCCCAGTTAGTATCAGTTCCCACTTTTACTGGCGATGATCTATTGGTTGTATCGCCTTGGCCAAGTTCACCGTATTGGTTTCGGCCCCATGTCCACAAGGTTCCATCAGTTTTTATAGCTATGGATCCAGTAAGGCCACCAGAAACAGATTTCCAGTTCGTTAAAGCACCCACTTGAATGGGAGATGAATAATAAGTTGTATTACCCACTCCAAGTTCGCCATAGTCGTTTGATCCCCAAGCCCATAAAGTACCATTGGTTTTTATAGCAAGAGAAAAATATCTCCCACAAGCTACATATGCCCAATCTGTTCCAGCACCAATTTGAACTGGGGATGAATAACTTGTTGTGTTATTTAACCCAAGACTTCCAAATGCGCCAAATCCCATAGCCCATATTGTGCCATTAGTTTTTAACGCTATAGTATGAAGATCGCCACACGAAACCATGGACCAATTTGTAAGACTTCCAACTTGTGTGGGAGATGACCTCTCAATAATATTGTTTTGGCCTTGCTGACCTTGGCCATTTCCTCCCCATGACCATAAAGTTCCGTCAGTTTTTACAGCCATTACTTGCAATTGCCCAATTGCAAGTTGTTTCCAATTTGTTAAAGCGCCCACTTGAACGGGAGATGATTTATTCCCTGTCGCGTTTTGGCCTAATTGCCCTGAATTATTTAACCCAAACATCCATAAAGAACGGTTATTTTTGATTATGCCCGCAGCATAATAACCGGCGGCAACTTTGGACCATGTTTTTAATGCCCCGATTTGCACGGGAGATGATTTGTTTACTACAGTATTATCACCTAAATTGCCGTTATCGTTTGGACCCCATGTATAAAGTTCATATCCTGCAACACCAGCGCTTAATCCTTGCCCAAACGCTCTAGCAGAAGCCGCGCCTCCGGTGATGATAGTAGGCATCCTATGGCCTCACTTAAATTGGGTTTGCGTGGTGAAAACAGTGAACGCTGCGGAACCCGTTTTTACAATGGTGTATGTATAAATATCAATGCTAGATGCATTGCCCGCAGTCCAAGCGGTGCCACCCTGATACTTAGGCGTTACCGCCGAACCATCAACCTGAACGGCGCTGTTGTAATATGCCGTCGCTCCCTGGGTAACAAGGAACGCTACCGTGATACATTGGCCTGTTGACATTGCCGTGTTCAACGATGTGCCAGACGAAGCTCTAAAATTCACCGTCCAGTTGGCCGAGGCATTACTGGTGTAATACAAAACGCTTTGCGTGGTTACATCATACGCAATCGTGCCGGTGGCAGCGGTTGCGCTTACCGTGGCAACCTCAGCGGCATTCGTGAGCACTGAAGCCAGCGCCGCAGTCGTCCCTGCCAGCGTCAGCGTTGTTCCGTTTGTGGTGATGCCACTGGTTTCGCCGACTACCGCCGCATTGTCATACAGCAAACGCGATGACGTACCGCTGGCGATGGATGTAGTGCCAATTGTAAGACCGGAAGCAGGGGTCGAGAACGTCAACGTGCCCGATCCGTTGGTTGTGACCACCTGACCATTCGTGCCGTCTGCGGTGGGGTATTTCAGCCCCGCCGGGTTGTTCATGAGGCGAACGACTGTGCCTGAGGCGTTCTCAGCGAACAGCGCCATGTCAGCGTTGTTGATGTTGATCGCAAGTTCGCCGGGGGCGAGGTTTGCAGTCAACGGCACCGCTGCGGCGGTCGTCGTGCGGTATAATTGGATTGGGGTGTAGCCGGTTTGTGCCATCAGATCACCTCAGATTTTCAATCTTATACAGCGTTTTCATATACACCGCTGTCATTTCATCAAGGATATTTTCAAGGGCTGGAACGCCCCGGGCAATTTCCTTGCGGTTGGAATTTAGCCATAGCAGGTCTTTGCGAAGAAACTTAGCAATATCCTTGACCTGCTCGGGGGCCTGTTCAAGCTGCCCAAAAGTGCCTTGGTATGCCTCAACATAGCGGTCGAGCACGCCGATGATGTCTTCGTAGAACTCACCGAGAGCTTCGTGCTGGGAAAAACTGTTGGTCGTCCAATGGTTGGCATGTGCGGTATTCCGCGCCTCAAAGGACTTTGTGATCAGGTCTTTGATCATCAGAACGTCCCTCCATCAAGACCGGCGAAAACTGGCACGCCCGCACCCGCAGATACCAGAACTTGTCCGGCAGTGCCATTGGCAATGAATGCCGTAGTTCCCGCCCCGCTTTGATATGGAATCTGACTGGCCGTTCCGCCCGCAAGATTGGTCGCAGTTCCCACCGCCAAAGACGATTGTGCGGACCAAGTGGGAGAACCTGTTCCGCCCGAGAGCAAAACCTGAGCAGAAGTGCCTGCCGCGCTGAAGGCGTATGCTGAGCCGTCACCGTAAGCTACGGCACCAGCAGTTGGCGCGGCAGTGGCGTTCGTGCCGCCGTTTGCAACAGGCAGCGTGCCGCTCACATGCGTGGTGAGACCAATCTTGCCGTACAACGGTGCAACGCCCACGCCACCTGAAATCAGAGCATTACCGGTGGCGACATCTGCCAGCTTTGAAAGCGTGGTCGAAGCGCTGGCATAAACAATGTCGCCAATTGCGTACGAGGCGATGCCCGTGCCGCCGTAATCTGCCCCTATGGTTGTCGCGTTCCAAGTCCCGGCGGTCAGGGTACCGACGCCCGTGATGCCCGTGTAGGAGCCGCTCAGGCGCGCCGAGTTGAGCGTGCCGGATGTAATCTGGGTGGCAGCAATCGCAATTGAGGTGTCAGCCGCTAGGGTCAACTGGCCCTGAGCGTTCACCGTGAACGTGGGAACCGCTGAAGCCGATCCATAGCTGGCCGCCGTCACCGCCGTGTTGGTGATGCTGAAGACGGTTCCGGCAAGGGTCAGGCCGGTGCCTGCCGAATAACTGGCACCAACCGAATCAGCATAGGTCTTGTTGACGATGTCGGTGCCGTTGGTCGGAGCAGTCGTGATGCTGCCGGTCGTCAGCGTCACCGCGTTGATCGTTGTGTTCGTTGCAGAGGTGACCTGACCCTTAGCGTTCACAGCAATGACCGGCACGACCGCTTGCGAACCGTATGTACCAGCGGACGCGCCAGAGTTGGGTAGGTCTGCGGTAACCAGCGCCCGGAAGCCTGCGGGGCCAGCTGCGCCAGCCGCAGGGCCAGCATAGACCACGTTGGCGGCCTGATCGGAAACAATCAGCGCCGAGCCCCAAGTCGGGGCTCCGGTTCCGCCAGAAACGAGCACCTGACCAGCAATGCCGACCGGTCCAACATACAGGCCATCGGCACCGGACCAGATGATAGCACCAGCCGCTGCCACGATGCTTCGGGCGGTGCCGCCGTTGCCCAGACCAAGGATGCCGTCAACCTCGTCATCGACGCCAAGATTGACCGCCGGATGTTTGTGATCCGCCCGAGTGATGTTGTTGGACGAGCCTGCGGAGCCTGCCTGGAACCCGGCCAGCGGCGTGGCACTGCTCAGATTGGCGGTGATCGTCAGGTTGCTTGTAAGGGCACCACCGCCGCTTAGACCGGCCCCTGTGTTAACCTGTCGGCTGTCAGGCACATATCCGCTGATCGCAAGCGGCACCGTCGTAGCCGCCATCACGCGGCCCGTGGCATCCACCGTGAAGACTGGAATGTCGGTGACGGTGCCGTAGGAACCCGGCGTGACGCCAGAACTGGCAAGCTCGGTGGAACCCACGCCGCCCGGGGCGATGCTCAGCGTAACGTTTGAGGTAAGCTGGCCGCCGCCGGTCATACCGGTGCCTGCGATCACCTGACGCGAGGTGGGCACACCGGCAACAGAGAGCAGATCACCGACGCGAATCTGATAGTTGTTGCCCTGGTAGACAATCATCATCAGCGAGTTTTCGTCAGCCACCGGGGCGACAGGTAACTGCGTGATCCGCGTCGGAATGAGATTGCTAGGTACGTCGGTCATTTAGAACTCCAGATACCCGTCGCCATCTTCAGTGATGAAGAACTCGTCGCCCTGCTCCTGAATAACACCAGCCGGGCGCGTATTGATAGGCGTATCAGGTCGATTGAACGGCAGCACAATCTGATCCGGTGCCCGGGGGGCGAGGCGATACGGGTCGTATTGGTCACGATCCAGATCGCACACCATGAGGCCGGGGAAATTCGGATCGGGCGAAAGCTCGGCAAGGAACATCTTACGCGAGCAGCGCCCGCAGATGCCGATGCCGTAGGTGGATTGGCCCGTTGGATCGAGAAACTTGCCACCACTCATGCGGTGTAGGCCCGAATGCCCGGGTTGATCTGGGTGGGCGAGCCGTCGTTATCCCCATCCCAGGCACGCTGCATCGACATGTTGGCGCGTGCTTCGAGCACCGGGATCAGGTTCAGATCGACAGCAGGCGTCTCAGCCGCCATGCGGGCAGCGAGGCCATTCGTGATCGCCTCCAGCCATCGGTCAGGCACCTCGACCTCCTGCTGAAGGTTCTCGGTGTCCATGATCTGGCGATGCCGCCACAGCACAAGCTGGGCCTGTTCAGCCGCAGAGAATGGCGCGGGCCACAGGTACACCACAGGCTCGGGCAGGTCGCGCAGGAAATAGTAGCTGCTCGGTCGGCCTGGGAACACCTTGTTGGACTGGTTCACATAGCTGTCGCGGTTCAACTGCCCGAGCGGGATTTCCTGCGGCAGGTTGCCCAGGGTGATCGCGGTGTAGTTGATCGTGCTGGCCGAGGTGATGCGGAAATATTGATATGGCAGGCCGACGCTGATGTCGGTCCATGTGATGTCACCGGCAACCGCCGCTGTCGTCTGCGTGCCGACCGTCACCCAGGTTGTGCCGTTATTGCTAACCTGAAAGGTGAGGTTAACGCCCGCACCGCTCCACTCGACGCCCACCGTGTTGACCACGGTCGCGCTGGTGAAGTTCACCGTGTAGCTGGTCGAGGTGCTCACCGTGGTACCGCTGAGAAGCTGAAGCGTGCGATAGTTGAGGTTCAGCACCTCAACCGTGCCGACGGGCAGCGTCACCAGGGGTTGGTTTTCGTACATTGGCAGAATGAGCTTCTCGATGCACCAGCTTGGCGTTTTGATGTTCGCCAGTTCGGAGAGCATGAGATAGAGTGAATCGAGAGCATATGACTGCATCTCAGACGTGATAGCCTGGGCAGGCAGACGGCACCGCCGGAAGGCGTGATCAACCACCTTCAGCGCATTAAACGTGGTGCCGCCGATATTACCTGAATAGGCCATGCTTTCTCCGCTCAAAGGCGACGGTCGCTGGTGCAGCAGGCCCCGTGGTATTTAGCAAAAAATACGTCACGGGGCCTCAGAAGACAAGCTACTTCTTCTTCATGCCGCCCTTAGCCATGCCACCATGCTTCATGTCACCCTTGGCCATACCGCCGTGCATCATGTTGCCTTTGGCCATGTCACCTTTCTTCATACCACCCTTGGCCATGCCACAGTCGCTCATGCCGCCCTTGGCCATTCCGCCTTTCGCCATGGTACGCATAGGCATGGCGGGGGTTTGAGCCATTGCGGCTTGGCGGTTTGCCAGAACCTGGGCGGTGGCCGCTTGAGCGGGAGTCATCGCCATGCCGCCCATAGCCATGTTCACCGAACCCTTGGCATGCGGCATGGGTGCGCTCTTGCCGTCAGCCAGGAGGGTCTTAGCGGTGTTCTCCTTCTTGCTATAGAGCATGTCACTCTTCGGGGCGGGCGAAGCGGCGGCCTTGGTTGACTTCATGCCACCCATGGCCGCACCACCCTTAGCCATGGCATGACCGCCATGTGCATAGCCCTTCGCTGCCGTTTTACCGGCAGATGAGGACGGAAACGTGAACTCGGAAACATATTTCAGCGTCTTACCCATTTGGGGCACCCTTCACACGGTTGTTCTCGATCAATCTGTCGAGCTTTGCGTCCAAAACTTCAAGGCGGTTCATCACGCGGTTGATGTCAACGTGAACTTCCGTCTTCGTCACATAATCCTTGGCGATTTCCTCGCGCGTCTTGTTCAGAAGGATGGATATGCGGCTCAGTTCAGCCGCCTTATCCTTCAGAACCCAACTTACGATGCCCACAACCAAAGAAAGCCCAGTGTTCCACAGCGTCAGGTCCATCGCGTCACCTCGTCACGACGTCGCGTAGGTTTTGATGCACTCCAGAACAATAGTGTAGGTGTCGCCCGCAGAGGCGTCAGTCACCGTAAAAAGAACATCCCCGGTTGATCCAGCGCCCGCATTGCTCGGAAGACCACCAAATGAAGAAAAATCCATAAGGTAGTTGCTATTTTGGGGAACAGACCATGCAAACGTGTCAGCGGTGGCGTCAAACAAAATGCGCAAATTTAATCCGTGACAGGCACCCCACACTTTGTTGATCTTCACACCGTTGCAGGCGTAACCAAAAATATTTGACCTTAGGGTGGAGACGTCGATCTTAATGACCCCCGTCTCGCCCGTGCCGTCTGAGATGTTCGTAAACTTGCCGATGAACAGGCGTTCACCGTCAAGCAGCGTCTGGGACGATACCGCGTCAGCCATCGTGTGCCTCCTTTATGCCGGATTAGGCGATGGTTACGCCGCGATCACCCACGATTGCCCAACCGGCAGTGGTGTAGATCAGCGTCACACCGTCGCCCACCGCAGTGAACGTGATGGTGGTGAAGCCAATCTTCGTGGTCGGGGTGAGCACCGCCGAACCGCCGTCAACGACGTGGCTGATGATCTTGATCTGGCCAACCGTGCCATTGGCCAGCGTCAGAGCCTGCGAGGCACCTGTCGTGGTCAGCGAGGTGAGCATGTCGGTGATATTGACCGCGCCCGCGCCAGACAGAGCCTGATTGGTTGCGATGACGTCGCCCGTGATGTTGCCGGTCACGTCGCCCGTAACGTTGCCGGTCACGTTGCCGGTGACGGCACCGATGAAACCGTTGGTGGAGGTGACGGGACCAGAAAATGTAGTCGAGGCCATGATAATATCCTCTCATGCGAGATAAGCGTTACAGTCTGCATGACGTCAGCCGGGACTGTCTGCAACGCCGGTTTACCCGGGAAAAGCGAATGGGGGGCCGAAGCCCCCCACCCAATTAGACGCCAGCGGTTCCGAAGATGCCGCGCGGATCGGTCCAGCCGAACGTGTAACGCTCGGTGGCCTTGTAGCGCATGCTGTCGGTCTCGAAGTCGCCTTCCATGGACTTTTCCAAGCCACGGCGCATCATCAGCTTCAGACCTTCGGGGGCGTCGGTCTGAATCCACCAAGCGGTGGTGGAGGTGATACGCGACAGGTTCGCCTGACCATCGTTCAGCAAGCCCATGGACTTCACGGGGTTGATGTCGTTGTCAGCCGTGCCAGTCCGCAGCACCGACTTGAGCAGCACTTCCGCCTGGAAGACGTTGGACGGACCCGTCACGATCTTCTTCGGCGTCAACCGGATGCGCTTGCCGTTGTTGTCAACAGCGTTGCGAATCTGGATGAGCAACTGTTCCAGCGAGGTCTGCGACAGCGCCGCAGGCGTGGTCAGCACGTTGGAGAACGTGCCGTTGACGATGGGGTGGTTGTTGGCATTCAGAGCCACGCCGTCACCGCCCGGATAGGCAGCGTTGAACGCGCGGTTCAGGATGTTCGCACCCAGCGTCTCCTTCGTCTCGATCAGAGACTGCGCGAGATGCTTCGCGTAGGTCTGGCCGATGCGGATGTGATCGCCGTCCTCGACAAGAACCTTGGTCAGGCTGAATGCCAGACCGTAGACCTTGTAGAGGTAACGCTGGAGGAACAAAACGCCACCGCTCTGGTAGCTAACGGCCATGCCGTCGGGCAGTTCAGGGGCCGCGCCAAAACCATAGAGCACGGGCTCCTCATGGTAATTGCGGGGAATACCCTTCTGCTCGCGGAAGACCATCTTCCACTCATCAGCGCGCTGATCATAAACGCCGTCGAAGACTTCGTTCAGGATGGGCTCAACTACCGACCGGAAGTCGGTACTACGCATTGGTGTAGCCATGTGTCAGACCCCCCTTAGACCGAGTTAACCGGTGCCTTGTAGTGATGTTCGTTGATACGAACAGTCACTTGCACATAGGCATCGGTCAGCGAATCGTTGATGTTGTAGGCGAAACCGGTGATCTGGAACTGGCCAGAAGTCGCCTGGATGGCGGTAAGCTGGCAGTTGCTGAGACCGGTCTGGGTCGAACCACCCGGGGAGGCAACGCTCCAGTCGCATTCTTCACCAACAGCGGTCTGCACAGTCGTGCCCGACGACGGGTTGGTGTACTGGACGTCGAACAGCGTTTCCGGGTCATCGTACACCCAGGCCACGATTTCCGTGCCTGTAGCGCCCGAGGGCCAGAAGGGGCTGATCGTCGGCTTGCCGTTGGCGTCATTGTACTGGCAGCCAGCGAAGATGCCGAGCAGGGAGATGCCGTCAACGGTGCCCGAGCGGGTGCCGTCAGACGTACCAAGCTGGATAACGCCGTTGTCGGTGAGCTTCACCGGGTCACCGGAGAAGATGTTCGCGGCATAGGCGCTTGTGATGGTGTAAGCCTTCGGACGCATCTGACCACTGTTGTGGTAAGACGGGCGAAAGCCAAAAGGTGCGCTAATGGCAGACATTGTGGCTCCTAATGGATTGAGGGGTTACGAGAGGTCAAACATGGCCTCCCGCTGCTGCCCAATCTCCAGATTGCCTTCCCCAATTTGCAGCTTAGATTTTGAAGCCCGGGCCTGCTGCTCGAGGAAATCGGCAGTGTCGGTGAGCTTCTCTTCTTCGCGCAACGGGGCGTCATGGTGCGCCTCCTGCATGTACTTCTCGTAAAGAGAAATCGGTAGCTTGAAGGCAAGCATCTCATTGACGCCAATGAGCCCAGCCCAGTCACCGGTCTTCAACGTCGCATATTCCCAGCCGGGAACATCTTCCGGCTTTACGGGCTCGTAGCCCAGTCGAATGCGCATGTGAATCGAATCACGGGGATTGGTGGTTGTCAGCCAGCAGGTGTGCCAGCCGGGGATTTTTGGCAGGTCTGGAAGAGAGGACTGGAAGAATTGCTGACGAAACATAGCAACCCGCTCATCATCAGAAATTTCGCGATTTTGGGTAACAGCACGATCTTGCATCGCGCGGCTCTCGCGGCCTTCACCAGCAGATTTTTTCAAGCGTTCGTCGGTCATTAAATCGCTCCTTTCAGCGATTGAGGAAGCATTAGGGTTTTTGAAACCAGCGCGCAAGGTTTTTTCACGCCTTGTTGTTTCGGTCATATTCGGCATACCGTTTGACGTACTTGGAGCGCAGTACCGGGTCATCCCAGACACCAGCTTCTACTAGAGCCTGCTTGCGCTCGGGCGATATATACACCTCGCGACGAGTGCTTGTCGGGGCGTGCTCACGACCAGAGCCCACCACCGGACCACCGCGCGGTTCGCGCTTGGTGTTAACTTTCTCGAACCGCTCAGGCAGGCGGCGTGCCGCTCGCTTGTTCAGTTCGTCCCAATATTCCGAGGTGCGCGAGTCAAAACCGTCTTTAGCCAGAGATTGGTCGATGGCAATGACGATAGCCGAGTCTTCGTTGCCACCCGTCGCGTCATACCAGGGGTTCTTTTCGATGAAATCTCGAGCATAGCGCAGCGTGGTTTCGTCAATCTGCTGCTGTTGCTGCGGACGCTGGGGGGCCTGCTGAGCCACCTGATTTTTCTGGGCGTGCAGTTGCTGGATACGCGCCAGCGCCTGATCCCGGTATCGCATCGCCTGTGTGACGTCGTCGCCGTTACCGGCAGCAACCGCCTTGGCAATGACCCGCTCGGCCATGTCGGCTTCGTGGGCGGCTTGATTGAGAGCATTATCATATGCGCTCAAGTCTGAATTGTGGGCGCGATGCTCTTGGACGCTGACGCGGCGCTCGAGGTCGTCGTTGCGCTTGCGGAGGAAGTCTAGCTCGAGCTTGTCGCGCTTGATTGCCTCGTCGCGGCGCTGCTTCCGGTCCTGCTTCTCGGCGCGCCGACGCTCACGAATGGCATCGCGCTCATCATCGTCGCCGGATGAGGCTACGCGGTCATCAGCGTCATCGTCATCCTGATCGTTGTCAGATAGCTGACTGGGGTCTTCGACAATGACGATTTCCTCGTCCTTGTCGTCATCTTCTCTAAGAGTGCCAGACATAATTCATCTCCTTTCAGATGAAAGCCTTGACCGTCAGCGGATCACCCGTGACTTGGCCAATAATATCCAAATCGTTAAAGATCACGAACATGGCGCTGTCGTCGCGATTGATCGCCACTTCCCAGCGGTCGCCGCCGTATTTCGGCACGCGGACGAAATCACCCTGCACGCACCATGCACCTTCAGGCCAGAACTCTTGCGTGGTCCGATTTCGGAACGCCAACGACCCGACGCTGACCACCTTGGCCACCTGGGTGTTCCACTTTTCGGTATCCTGCGTGTCAGAGGACAGGATGATACCGCCCTTTGTGACTTTGCGAGGGGTACGGATTTGAACCAGAACGCGGCTCCCAAAAGGCTGAACGCCCGGATTTACATCCGGGAAAGCCTCTGCCAGGGCGTCCTCAGAAGTCGTTACCACCAGATTTCTCCTCTTCGATGAGTTTTAACAGCACGCTAATCGCTGCCTCGTATCCGGCAACGACACCAACACGATACCCGTATTCAAAGGCATCGCGTTCCTGTGGGCGCTTCAGGGCGTCCACAGAAAACTGAAATTGAGCTTGCTTCAGAAGATTGAGAAGTTTGCCTTCGTTCACGCCTGATTCTTTTCCGTCTTCGGTTCAGGCGGCAGAGACTGGCCGTCGAGCTTCTCACCCGCCGCAAGGCGGTGCTTCTGCTTCACATAGGCACCGGTCATCGGCACCGTGCCGTTATTCTTAGGCTTGTCGTCCATGTAAACTCCTATGGATTTGGGTTGATGCCGGTGCCGGTGCTGACCGCCACCTTCTCGCCAGTCGCCATCTCGGCAGCGGCAAGCAGTTTGGCGGTGTCGTTATCCGCCTGATTCATGCGCTCGCGGGAAGCAAGTTCTGCCGCCTTGCGCTCGTTCTCGGCGGCTTCCTTAAGCTGATCCGCCCGCAGCTTTTCGACGAGTTCGATCTGCTTGCTTTGCAGTTTCGCCTGCTCGAGTTGGGCCTGCATCGCAAGACGCTGCTGGTCGATCTGAGCCTTTTGCTGCTCAAGCTGAGCCTTCTGCTGATCGGACTGTGCCTGCATTGCAAGCCGCTGCTGATCAACCTGGGCGCGCTGCTGATCGGTCTGAGCACGCTGCTGAATGGCCATCTGCTGCACCTGGGCACCAAGCTGGGCGACCTGCATGCTGCTGTCAGGCGGCATTTGCGACTGAGGCCCAAACTGCTGGGCGGCTTGGTCGATGGCGGCGAGTTCCTGCGCCATTCCGCCCAACTGCTGCTCGATGTACTGCTGAACTTGCACGATAAGTTGGGCCTGATCCTTGGCTTCTTCGGGGATCAGTTCCTTTTTCTGAGCAATATCAACAGAATTATGCGCCTCAACAAGGTAGTAATTCAGCAGGTGATCGCGCAAATGCACCGAAATAGGATACAAAAACGTCTTGGTGATCGACGGATTGCTGCCAAACAGCGGTGATTTCAGGAATGCCATGTGGATCATGATGTGAGCGAGGTGATCCTGCTTCGGCAGCACATAAATAGGCCGACCCATGGCGGCAGCGACGTTTTCGCTGACCGGGTCCATGTTATCCTTGCCCGGTTCCGGCTGGAGAACCTCATCTGCCGGGATTTTCAGGGTGCGGAGGAAGATTTCCTCGACCTTGCGAGGGTCATATAGCTGCGGCATCGCCGTTGCACGCGCCATAATTGCCTGAATTTGGGCAAAACGCTGGGTTTCGGAGAAAATTGCCGGGTCACTGACCGGCACGACGTCAAGCGGGCCGTCAAAATCAGACGGGTCGATCTCCAGCCCGTCAGATTGGGCCGCAATGTCCTCTTCGGTCAGGTATGCCGAGTTGATCCGGTGCAGAATCTTGAAACACCGGGCCATCGAGTTGTGCAAGCGGGCGTGAATGCTCGAAAACACCACCATACCCTGCTCGATCAGGGCCATCGTAGTGCCGACAGGCTGATTGGCGTTCTGATCGCTCAGCTTTTCGAAGGAAGTCTGGATGACACCCTTACCGGCATCCACCAAAAACCCCAAAAGCTGAAACAGCGTCGGGCTCGGCGGGTTGAACGGCATCGGCATGGCGATCTTGCGGACGTCGTCGACAAGCGCACCGCCATCCATCTCGACCACTTCGGTCGGCTGGAGGTTGATCGTCTGCCCGCCAGGGCCACCCTTGAGCTTCAGGAGGGTGGGGATGTTCTGGATGTGGGCACTATCCAGCAACGCACGCAAGGCCCCTGTAGCGGCTCCTGAGAGGCCGCCAATCATATGCGTCAGGCCGATGGGGTATGCACCGCGCCAGGGCACGAACGGGAACTCGACGATCCAGTCCAGTTCCTGATGCCGGGCATCATCCGGCTCCCAATTGCGATAGAGCGCCAGGGCCTCGCCGGTCGACTTGTCGACGCTCAGAATGTACGGGCAGAGGTCTTCGTCTTCGATGTCGAGGTAGGTGTAGATTTCAAAGATGGTCCGCAGGCCATCCTCGTTGTAGCTGGTGGACTTGCGACCCTCGATCTTGTCGTTAGCAATCGTCGCCTTGCTGAACTCGGGATCATCGGGATACCCGAGATCGACGTCGACATACATGCCCGCCTTGACGCGCTTCAAGTACTCCATCTTCGTGATGTACTGAACGTGCGTCTTGCGCTCGGCGGTATAAAAGTTCGTCGCGGCAAACGGCAGATATACGTCATCAATCGGCACAAACTCGGCCTGTGGACGACGATGCTGCGGGTTCCACATGAATTTGAGGTATTGACCGCCGCCGAGCGGAAGCTGCGTGCTCAATTGCTCCAGTTCGCTGCGGAACTCGGGCATCTGCTGCGTGGTCTGCCAATTCATGAAGGCGGCTTTACGCTCAGCCTTTTCGAGCTTGGCTTTATCCGCTTCGCCGTAAATTTTGCTCTTTACCGGCCCGTTCGACGGAAAAATTTCTTTCATGAAGCGTGCGGAGAAATCCACGCAGGCTTCCACCAGCATCGGGTGGACAACCTTGTTTGCGCCGCTGAACTGGGCACCGCCGGGGGCATCGTCGCCCAGCCCGGTACGGCGCAGCCCTTCCTCGTACAATTTGTCCCGCTTCTCGCGGGCTTCCTTGTCGCGCTCGATCTTCTCGAGCAAGTCGGTGACGATGTCCTCTAGCGCGGCCTGATCGACTTCGTCGACAATGTTTGCGAAGTGCTCGAGGTGGCGCTTCTCATCCTTGTTGTTCTCAAGCCGGATGATCGCGCCGCCGTCTTCGGTATCTTCGACTTCAAGATTGTCCTCGTCATCGAGTTCAATCATCTCGCCGGGCTTGTCGTCGTCATCGTCTTTGAGAGTATCAGACATATCCAGCCTCGATTTGATTGGCGAGCGCGTTTACCGCGTCAGGATCATAGGGAGTGGCCCCGCCGCTAACAATGCCACCCTCGGCATATTTGTGTTCAAGTTGGGCGAGGCCGCCGTGGGCATAGCGGCGAGTGATGTCGATGATCTCGGGGTCATAGATCACATAGTTCCGAGAACGCGGGGCAATTTCTGCTGTGCGGCTACCGGGCTCCAAATAGGTAAGCCCTTGGATACCGGCTTCACGCAAACGATCCGAAACTTCGGCGGGTGTGGCTGTATCAGCACCAATCACATCACCGGCAAACAAACTGTTTCTGCGAGACCTATTCATTGCGCCATAAATCGGTGTTTCTTCGGGGATGCGTGATCCCAGAGAACGCAAAGCGTCTTGCACGGGACCGGGCTGTTGTGAACGCGGCAGATACCAGTCCATCAACCTGTCGGGTGATGCGTCAATATCGACTTCGTAAATGCGACCACTTGAAGGTTGAGACAGCTTGTCGCGGATGTGCCGAGCGGTGTCTTCAGCCTCACCAAAATACAATCCGTGCGTATATGCTTGAGCACCGGCACCCGTGCCGATTTTATCCATACGCAACCGGCCCAACGGATAATCGCGCAAAACCTCCACACCTTCAGGCACGTCAGGTAGGCGATCTGTTGCACCAACCATGAACTCGGTTTCGCCGCCAGGACGCCGGATAAGGCGCTCGGCTGCAAATTCGTGCGGGCTGCCGTGATAGGCCCGGATCAACCGACGCAGCCCACCAGCTTCCGCCTCGCTCGGCTCCATCGCCATCAGAGCCGTCGAACCGGCCAGCCGGGCCATACGACCCCCCGGCCCCAGGGCCACCATCAGGGCCGCATCTAGAGGGCTCTGCGGCAGGAAGATATCGGAGGCCAACTGGGCCGCATCATAGCCTGCGCTGCGTAGAGCCCGAGCCTGCTCGGCATTGGTTGACTCGGTGGTGCGGCCCGTGTCGCGCTTCATGCGCTCGAGCAGGCGGCGGTCATACTCCTCGTCGCTCATGACGTCACCACCCTCGGAGTATTTCTGCTCGAGGTGTTCCAGGCTGGCCGGTGCGTCGTCTTCGCCAGAGGCGGCTGCTGCCCCCACCATACCAGCAGGGGCCGCCTGACGAACGGTTATGTTGTCATACACGGGGTGTTCCCGGCCTCTGAC
>Ga0315905_10000572_pt1 | contig 39846 bp, 60 predicted proteins | sample LakEriMetagenome_5_FD_203522 | JGI IMG/M metagenome (GOLD analysis project Ga0315905, IMG submission 203522) | Freshwater fungal communities from buoy surface, Lake Erie, Ohio, United States - Buoy 4 MA121 | ecosystem: Environmental > Aquatic > Freshwater > Lake | place: USA: Lake Erie, Ohio...
ACATCTATTGATGTGATTGAGGAGAAAGATGGATTTATAATTTCAGATATCTACGATGAAAATCAATTCTATATTGATGATGAGGATGGATACAGGTTGTACGAGATTCTAAAAGAACGTTATCGTTTCAATTGACCTGGAGCAATTCTAAACTCAGTTGGTTTAAATAGACCTGGCTGAGTTGCCATTGTAATTACTTCATTAGGAGTTGATAAACCATACTGACGGTCTCCAAAGTAAGAATTTCTACCAACTATGTATTTTACTTTCAAAGTTTCAGGATCAACTTCCTCAACTCTGATAAACATATTTGTTTGACCTGGTATTTTTACACCACTATTACTAAAAAGACCTAGTGCACTAAGTTTATCCATAGTTTTTGAGTATTCAGGGGAAAATTCTTCTTGAGCCTTTTCTATATATTCATCAATTAAATTAACTAATTTTTCACAGGATTGGGATTGGAACATTTCATTATCCATTACATAATATTCCATCTCATAATGTTCAGGAAGAGAGTGTCTGAATTTTTTATCAATTTTTTGTATTAACAAATCAAGAGCATTCCCATCAAATTCACCATCTTCGACAAATGACTGAACTAAATTACCCCAACTTATAAAGTATAATCCAAAACACCACTTACCCCATTTCTCAACTCCAAAGTCACTTAATGTATCACAATATACCTTTTGTATTTCTTCTTTAGCACCTTCTTCCGTTGCGTTTGCTTTAGCGGAACATATGATTTCATCCATTTCATCACTAATCCCTTTAAAGTATTTATCTAATACTGAGGTAATTTCACCTTCACCATCTACTCTTTTACCATCTTCAGAAATATATTTTACAAGATTAGGTGAGATTATTTTAAGTAATTCTCTTAGTCTGATGTTTGCTTCACCACATAAATAACCTAAAGTATATCCCTCAACCCAATCATCATATGATCGATCTTGGCACGAACCATAAAAGTCATATTGACCATAATACATTCGATCATAGTTAATAGCATCCCATTCACCATCAGATCCTTCTTCAAACGCAGGGTTATGAAAAAATTTTAAAAACTGTTCTAAATCATCAAACTCAAATAATAAACCATCAGGTTTAACTTGAACCTTATCTAAATCAATGTCATAATCCCTAGTTATGAATTCGACATCATCAGGAGACAACTTTCTTTTATTTAAAAGAAGGATTTTTTGAAAGTCCGTCATTTCATTAACATCATTTTCTATAAGAAGTCTTTTTTTCATATATTTATAAATATATTGAATAATACAAATCTTTGTATTATATTTGTATAGAAGTTATTTGACATATGGGGGCGTTTTTGGATTTGACAGGTATTGGCTGAGGAATAAGGGCATGTAGGGACTGAGTTAATCTCTTTAAAAACTGACTTAAGAAAACAACTGGCAATGTGCTAAACAAAATGGAAACTCTTGGATTAGTAAGAGGTTCTGAAGTTACTGTAGCTTAAGAATAAGTTCGGAAACGGGGGGTCGGTCAGACATATAACCTAGCAACAGAAGTCGTTGATGAGTTGGTTTTCACTCTAAAAGAAAACAAAACGGGTATGGTTCCCCGAAAGAACTATCACCGTTGCTGAGCGGTGTGAGAACTCAGATATTTCGGAAGGTATGACAAACCTTGACCTAAACATGTAGTCCTTATCTGACAGGATAGACTGGACGAGGGTTCGAGTCCCTCCGCCTCCACCAACTAAACCTCATCTTCGGATGGGGTTTTTTTATGTAATAAAATTTAGAGCATAAAAAAAGGGATCGATTCACATCGTCCCTAAATTTTTTTACCGGTTAGCTCCATTCTATAAAAGAAATAAAACGCTGAGATTACACGTTTGTGTGAGAACCTTTAGAGTCATTATTGTTTCTACTCTTATCCACTTCCTTTTGAGAAGTATTTCTCAGTGACGGTCTTTTAGGTGTACCACTCCTTGAGATAATAGTTACTCTCTTATTACTCGACTCTCTCCGAAAATGCCTTTCCAGTTGGTCCTTGCGGGATTAGAGGTGTTTGGTAAGAATACGATCAGACTTGCGGTCCTTTCGTGCAATGAACGGCTCATTACTATGTAGTCACCTTTCACTATTACCTGACGGACACTTTTGCTTACTGTAGTTTTATATTGGAAAATATCAACTTCCATAAGTTTTTGTGTCGTGGATTTTGAAAGTAGTGGTCCGTCACGGGCTTCGTTATCTTTTGAACAACGAAATACTCAACTACTCTCTGAAATGTCCCCATCTCCATACTTTAAGATTACTTCGAGATCAACCCCTTGGTAGAGGTTTATCAAGGTTAATAACAGCACCACCTGTACACTAACATACCTTTCGGTTTTAAGTACCCTTTTGTATTGGAACACGCAATAATGAAATCGGATAACTTCATGTTTTGCAATATCCCTACGGGTTATTCCTATTGGTGTTCCCACCTCAATCAGACGACCCACATCGCCAAATCACTTAACCAGTTTCCCTACAGCGTTGCCCTCGGTACTCAAGCTTAAGCGGTATCCCGCTTGTGTACTCGACCTCGATTACTCAAGGCGCAAATCGGTTACACTTCCGACTCACTTTATCCTACTTTCGTAGTTTATTTTATGGACTATACACGGCCCAATATCTTTATCATTCCAAGAAGAGACTTACACCTCAATTACTTGTCAAAGAATCTGACAAAACTTTTCCTGAACGGATAATCTATTTTTTCAAAGAACGTTTCAGGACTTTTCCTGATTTGTTTTACAAAGTTAAGACATTTTTTTCGATCTGTCAAGCCCTTTGTGGTATTTTTTTTAATTTTCTTCGTTTACTTGTGTGGTTTCAACGTAAACTTTGTTGGTCCCGTAGAAGTTTGCTCTTATTTGTGCAAAAATCTCGTTAGATGTCCAAAGCGTTTTACCGTTTGCAATATACGAATACATTTCGATTTCTTTTACTTCCTCACTCATTGTTTTTTGTTTTTATATTCAAAATGTAATATAAATACTTCTATTGGTCAAGAAAGTTACAATATTTTTTTAATAATATCTTTGATTCTGTCTGTTTGTTCTTGTAGGGATTCCTGCTTTTCAATATTTTTCTTAAACCCTTCTTCATCACCCTTAGCTAAACTAATCATAGCATTAAGACCACCTAACCCCATAAGATCCAAAACATTTAATTTTGATTGGTCTTTATCAGATGATTTACCATCTGTTTTTGCTAAATTACCTGAAGATATTGAATCGGAAGATTGACCTCCAATTTGGAAATTAGCTAAAACTTCGTTCGCTTTTCTTTCACCCATTGATGAGGTTTGTCCTCCAGCATTCTTTGTAACAAAATATTTTACAGCGTCATCTACGTTTTCAAACTTATCATTTAATGACGAACCTTCTGGTGCTAAAAAATTGATCATCGCATCTGCAGCGCCTTCAGGATTATTCAAATCATCAGGATTACTTTCAAAACCATATTTACGGTAGTTAGCTCGACCTGTTATTTGATTGAATCCTCTGCCTCTATATTTGTATCCATCACCAGGGTCTGTATTACCTAATTTAATACCTGAGTTTCTTCCATAAACACAATCAAAGAATTTTTCATCATCACACTTGTGTTTTTTACATCTTTGTCCCCTATCTTTAAATATTTGAACTATTCTACTATCATCAGTACCGCAATATCCTTTTTCATTTTTTGGTACGAAACCACTCTCTTTACCGATAGTTGCTAATATACCTAAAATTGGTATTGGGTTAGTTATACCTTTATTTTTTAATTTATCGATAATCATATCGATATTTGATTTGGCTTCTCCTTTATATGCAGTTTGGTCAATAGTTAAATTTGATAGATCAACATCAGATCCTTTTGATTTTTGAGATGGTTCTGAAACATCCTCACCTGATTTCATACTTTGAGCACTTGATTTATGTTCCCAATGCCAAGGTTCGGTTCTTGGATTTCTAAAAGGATTTGAAAATCCAAATCTTGATGCGTTTCGAGTTAACCATTTGTGGGCCGGATCACCATATTTAGCACCAAGATCAACAGCACTTCCCCAACCATGATTAGATTTTCCAGGGTAAGCGACAGGAGTACCTGAAGTCCCCTTTTTTCTTTTTTTACCTGTTTGTTTATAATATTTCCAATCAAATATTTTATCTTGGATTTCGTAAGGTCTATATGAATCTGTAATCTCCCAACTTATACCATCTTGTTTTGCGGCGTTAACCATTTCTAAATAGGCTTTTGCAGCTTCGGCATTTAACTCGTGACCTGGTCCGATTGGAGTTAGTCCCGATAACTTACCGTTTTGGGCTTCTATTAATACTTGTTTTTTTGTTAACATCAATTAATTGCAATTTATAATAAATATTACAACTAATCAAAACCATTCAGGAATTTCTCGATTTTTCCATTTTGCAAAATCTTTTTTAGCTCCACGGTAGTAATTTCTATAAGATTCAATTACATCATTACCTATTTTATATTCATCACCCATTGCTAATGGCGGTGAGGTAAAATCAACATCATGAATGTTTGGTTTATTTACTAAACACCATTCAATCACATCCTGTGACTTATGTCTTTTACCGTAACGATATGTATATTCTTTACATAACTGTAAACCAAGATCACATAAATAAAGGTAGTTTGATAAAGAGGATCTTACCCAAATTGCACATGGATGATTTTTATGAGACAACTTGTACGGTACATAATCTGTATTATTATTGATTACATGATGAACTCCACATAAAAGTTGTGCAGTTTCCAAAATCATTTTAACGACGTGTTTATCGCAATGGTATTTTGCACATTTGTTTGTATCAAAGTCTAAAAAGAATATATTCATACCGTAAAGGTAATGAATTTTTTTTACTGAGCCAAATAAGTCATTAAAACTCCACCAATAGAAGATGCATGATTTGAAATATGGTTGATATCTTCCATATTTAATTTTGTTTTTCTTTTTGTGTATTCAACCGATAGAACACCAATGAACTTATCTTCAATAGTTTTAATTGCGAATAAATATGAAGATTTACAACCCGACTCTTCTGCAACATACTTCAATCCGTAAGTTGCAATTGTTTCATCTTTAAAGTCTGAAATTTCAATAACGTCATTTTGAAGGAGTTGATTTATTGATCTTGAAAATAAATTTACAGGAATATTTTTGAAGTTAGATTGTACTGACGTTGCATTTGTACTTACCGCTTCGTACATAATTGAAAACTTGGCCATAGATCTTCCTGTTGGATAAAAATTACCTCCGTTATGAAATTGTGAAATCCAAACTCGATCAGCGTTAAATTCATCTCTAATATGATCTATTTTTTGATTGATTAGTTCACTAACTCTCAGGGTGTCCATAACCATATCAGGTTTCTTTTTTCTTGAATCTAATACGTGTTTAATGTATAAAACTGCGATTGGACCAATAACCCCTGTAATGAATGCCACCGCAACTGTTGCAAAATTTTCCATAGTTATTCAATAAATATTATGACCAACAAAAAAACCCACTTGTGGTGGGTTTTAAATTTAAAATTAATAAAGTTTAAGCCTTGTTTTTATCAACAATAGACCAAATGGCACCTGCCAATGTGGTTGCACCACCCAAAATTTCTTGAACTATTGAGTCGTCGATTATTCCTTTCATTACAAGGATACCACCGATGAATGTAACGGCGTGTCTAACGATACCTAATAACTGTTCTTTTGTTAGTTTCATAGTAAACTATTTAAGGTTTATTTTACTATAAATATCACAAATAGACTCAAATTATCATTTATCCTTGTATGTGAACCAGTTATAAATCACGTAAAGTGATAAACATACAGGGATTGTAATTGCTAAAATTTCTGAGTTAGACATAATATATTTCTTTACTATAAAGACGAATAAATTGTATTTAAGGTGTGGTAAAACGGAATATTTTTAGCATTTGGTTAATCTTTATTAGCATCGGAACCACCTAACATTTGGTCCCATTTTTTGATTGCTGGAAAAAGTATAAAAAATCCTAAAATTCCACAAAATACACTTGTAAAACTAATCTCATTTCTTAGATAAAATCCTGTTAAATAAGATCCAAACATTACTATAAAAACCGCAACAAACGATCTTAAAAAACTTTTAATTCTTGTCATGATATAAATTTAAGTGGTCCCACTTGGGTTCGAACCAAGGACCTAATGATTATGAGTCATTTGCTCTGACCAACTGAGCTATAGGACCGTAGGAAATTATTTTCCAATCTTATGGTATTCCATAAGTTCTGTTGCCTTAACGACCGCCAAATCTTTAGTTTTGAATCCTTTATCGACAACTTTTTTAGAGTGGTATACAACATACTCAGTTGATTTAACCTCACCTTTTAACCATTTTAATTTTGTCTCCTTAGCTGGTTTAAGGATATCTTTCGCATAGATGTCGAAGTGTCCTACTTTACAGATGTAACGTCCTTTGTTTCCTGATTTTGTCGCCATAGTTTATTTTTTTTATTTTAAGTTAAACAATAATACAAATATAATGATTTAGTTTGAATATAACAAATAAAAAGTTAATTGATCCAATCTATTTTACAATTAAATGTTCCCGATATACCTTCAGTCCCTAAATTCTTCATAAAATGAACATTTTGACTTGTAAAACATAAATCATAAAAAAAATGTTCCATATAATACCCATTAGAATCATTTAAGGGGTTAATATCGTTAAATTTAGTTTTAATGAAATTAAGTAAAAATATTTTATTAACAGCTAAAAACCCTGTGTGAATTATATTATCCTTAAGGTACCCAACAAAATCATAATCAGATAATTTTAAATTTATTAATTCTTCATTAACTTTTGAGTGATAATATCTTCCAGTTGATTTTATTAATAGTGGGAAATCTTTAAATTTTGTTGAGTTCTCTAAACAAAATTTGATAATTTCAAGTTCACCGTATGATTTACCTAAACTACGATCAAAATTATTACCGTTAAAACTTAAAAATTCAATTCTATCACCATAATTCTCAAATGTTTTTTTTAAAAAAGTTAGATCGTAGTTTGAATTATCAATATAAACAATATCAAAGTCAGTATTGGTTAACCACTTAAATAATGAATTCATATAATCGTTTTTCCTATCGTCAATAGATTTTCTTTCCGTGAAACTACAATTATTTGGGTCAATACTTGAAGTTAATAGTAAAGGCATTTTCATAGTTTAAAGAAATTTTCAATTTTATCCATGACTTCATTTGGTGTTATAAGTTTGGTACATAAGTGTCTCCGTAGATCATCATTACGATATACAGGACACCACAACCAATCTCCCGAATCAAATGGTTCTTTGTGAATACAACCATGACATATGTTTTCATCATAGATTCTGAGTGTTTTTTCATCAACGAACTCATTGTCTTTAGAGGTAACATTTGAGATAATTACTGTTGGTTTACCAAGTCCTTGTGCCACCCAAGATAACCCACTACTCAAACCAATATAAAATTCACAGTGTTGGATGTGATTTAAAACATCAGAAAATTTCATTCCGATCTTTTTAACAGCACTTTTAGGTAATCCATTCATGTGACCTTTAATACCAAATAGCTCATCTCGTTCTACAACTACAGGTGTCAGACCTTTCTTTCGTAACATTTTACAAAGAATATCCCACCCACCAGGATAATTCCAATACTTACATTGTGCAGTCGAGTGAACACCAATACAAACGTATTTGTTTTTTATTGGTCTTTGACATTCAACAGAATCAACCTTCAATGTAATACCCTCCGTAGTGATCCCAAAGTCCTTAGCATAACCTTCCAATAGTGGAACATCAAACTTATAAGTTGTGTTGATCTTATCATTAAAGAAATCGGTAATTGGTTCATCTCTACCAATGAATTTTAAATTAGGATATGATTTGGTGAAAAGATTTGTGTTATTACAAATTACTGAAACCTCATAATTGTTTTCCTTTTGATACTTTGATATCACAGCAACAGCGCCTACACTATCTCCCAAGGCATGGCTCTCAATTTCAACTAATACCTTCATTAACAATTACAATTTTTGCGGTCCATGCGAGAATCGAACTCGCGGCTCATCCGTGACAGGGATGAATGTTAGCCACTACACCAATGGACCTATTTTTATATCAAAGCGTCCCATTCGGACACTACAAATTCAAGTTTTAAAAATCCTTCGCCAGGTATGTAGGTTACTTGGAGACCTCCTGATCCAATACTCATTTCAGTTTCAATGGCGTCGGTTAACATCTGTCTCGCCTTTTCTCTAATTTCACCTTGACAAGGGATCTTTTCTTCTGCGGTTGCCCACTCCCAACGAAGAGCCCTCATTGTTCTATGAACTTTGTCGAAATCGAACCAGTCCATTATGTTGTCTACCGCTTTTCTTTGGTCTTCTGTCATAGTACAAATATAAGAATAATATTTTACAAATTCTGCACTTGTTCCATAATTTCTGTAACTTCTTCAGGTTTTAAATAACCTATCACATCATTTGTTATAGGTGTGTCGTAAGTTAGACCACCATCGGCATCTAAAACTGCAACTTCGAACAAACCATCTTTTCCGCCATATGAAAATGTGTGAGATACAACACTAACACCCAATCCGTTTTCAAACATCATACGACATTGAACTCCTTTCATAAACCCATCATCGAGTTTAATAAAATCTAAATCTTCAAATTTTTTCATGGCTATAATTAAATTAAATTTGACTTGTGAAGTATACGTTGTTCTTTATACCCCTTTGATATTCCCCGCGGTTAGTCAAACCGGATAGAGCGTTTCCCTATCAGAAGTTCCATACAAGGTATCACCCTGCTTCTCATCGTATTGGACATACTATTCGGTGATGAACCGAAACGTGCAGTCAGGACAGGATTCGAACCTGCAACGATGCAACCTTTATGACTTCTCGCGTCCAAGAGCTTATGGACCGTGGCGTTTTCAGGATGTGATACCATTTTCACATTACGCATTACCTAACTTACCTATCTACCTTGACAGGGTGTAGTCGGTACGGGATTCGAACCCGTGTGACAAGGATGAAAACCTTGTATCCTGACCCCTAGATGAACCGACCATCTAATTATTGTGGACACTGTGGGAATCGAACCCAAACGATGTGGTTGCAAACCACTCGACCTACCATCGGCATCAGGCCCATTTGAGCGGGAGAAGGGATTCGAACCCTCAACAGCCAGCTTGGAAGGCTGGAACTCTACCAATTGAGCTACTCCCGCAGGTTGTGACGAATTTGGGATCGTCCGTCACATTTTTTTACATGGAAGAGGGGATCAATCCTACTGACACCATGGGTTCATTTTATTATCGTAAACTTTTCTCCTAAACACGTCAGATTTTATCGCCCAAAACTGAAAAAACGGCTTAACATCTTGTGGACTCGTTTTTAAGTGCCTTCCACTTCATTCTTAAGCTGAACCTTACTGCTAACACTCCCGTACTGATGGTTGGATTCGAACCAACGTTTTAAACTTACCGCTACAGGCATAGATGGTATAAGCATCCACTGGTACATCAGTATTTGGTTGCGGGAGCAGGACTCGAACCTGCGATCTCAGCTTATGAGACTGAGCGGATAACCATCTTCCACATCCCGCTATGTTGTTGTGACTGAAGGACTCGAACCTCCGACGGGGGGCGACCCTATTCGGCTCATGAGACCGACGTTGCACCTGCGTCACAATATTTGTGGTGAGGGGATGGAATCGAACCACCGGCACAAGACGTTTCAAATCTTTGCTCTACCTACTGAGCTACCGCACCATATTTGAGGTTGAGTTCCTCTGTGTTACCTCAAGTCTGACACCCATTTATTGAGTGATTTATTATTGGGTCAAATTACTTTTCCTTTCTCAAGGGAATAACACAAATTAGAGATAGTGAAGGAGTACCCATCTCGCTCCAATCTTAACTGCTTAATCGTAGTTTTACGAGGCCTCGGCAGAAAGGGTGATGAATTCCTGATCCACTCTGGATTGTCGACATCCGTTGAGTGGGGAAAACCACTATCAAAATCTTAATTATTTCAAAGAACTTACTTGTAGTTTAGTAGTTGACTCACACTCTCGTTTCACCATCTTGAGCCAACAGGTTAATGTACTTTACGAGTTTCCCGTTTCTTACCACCACTTGTTCTACAAAGATATGTAATCACTTTTGATTTGCCAAACACTTTGTAAATTATTTTTTATTTTTTTTTGGTTTAGTTGTTTACCTCCTTTCTGCCTGTAATCGGGAGGATTACTGTATGATCAGGCAATTAACTTCTAAACCGTTTTGTTTCACAAAGATATGTAGACTTTTCCAATCTACCAAACACTTTGTAAAATCTTTTTTAATTTTTTTTCTGTAGTCCGGGTGGGACTCGAACCCACAACCATATGGACTGCGGCTTAAACGCAGCGTGTATACCAATTCCACCACCGGACCATTTTACCAATAATTCAAAGAACACAAAAAAACCCATCTTTTTTGGAGATGGGTTCTAAATATTATATGTATAAAATATTACACCCTCTCCTTGAAAGTTGCCTCAGCGAAATCGCCCCCTAACAATGATATGTGTAAATTTTTCATTTGCGTTTTTTAATGTTTGTTGTTATAAATATATGATACCTTTACAAAGTGTCAAGTTTTTTAATATCACCCTCTATTTTTGAATCTATATTCAATTTCTTCTTTAACCTCTTTAAGGGATATTGTTTTATCGGTAAATTTATTTACAACATCAGCAACATCTCTAAGGGTCATATCTTTGATCAAATCATGAGCGGACAATCTTCTTTCGTTCAAAACAGATTTAACTATCCTTGTTAAATCCGATTCAGTTAGTTTAATTATTTTTTTCATATTAATAAATATATTAAACTATTGTTTTGTACCTCCAGTAGGACTCGAACCTACAAAATCATGATCCTAAGTCATGCGCGTATACCAATTCCGCCATGGAGGCTTGTTTGAGGTCCCGATTGGATTCGAACCAACGTAAACGGTTTTGCAGACCGCCCCCTAAGCCACTCGGGCACAGGACCCTATAAATTAGCGGCAGTGGTGATCTGCCGCTCTTGTTGCAATTTGGTTGTTAGGTTTAATGTTTGTCTTATAACCTAACGATGATGCCCACCCAACAGCAGGATTCACCAATTTAGAACTGAAGTGTTTTTCATCGGAGTTATAATCAAGATCTATTTCAACTTTAACTTTAACCTTTTGTGTTAACCATTCAGCAACTTCTATTGAATAATCGGCTTCATTCCATAATCTTGTCCACTTATCTTTAATTTTCTTCACTTTGTGTTTGTGATAGATATAGTGAACTCCCCTGTTTCCGTATCTGTAGGCTATTGCCGTAACGTAAACGGTGGTCCTTCTGTGGTTTTGTGAGTCAGTTCCGATATGAACCTCAACATACGGACATTCCGTTAAAATATCCAATGTGTGTTTAACAATATCTGAAACCGCATCCCCATCAACCTTTCTAAATACCCGGTTCATTGTACCTCCTTTTTAATTGTTTGTGGACAGGGAGGGAGTCGAACCCCCGACGCTTGGATCTTCAGTCCAACGCTCTACCAACTGAGCTACCAGTCCATTATTTGCACGCCTACCAAGATTCGAACTCGGACCTTAGGTTTTGGAGACCTCGATGCTACCGTTAACACCATAGACGTGTATGTTTTGTACCCCCTCAGAGATTCGAACTCCGACCTGACACCTTAGAAGAGTGTTGTACTTCCGTTATACGAAAGGGGCATTTTATTGTACCTTCGGAGAGGGTCGAACTCCCAATCATCAGATTCGTATTCTGAGGCTTTCCATTAAGCTACGAAGGTATAAATAGTTCTGGTCAACCACACGCATCCCACCGTCCTGTTACATACGCCTAAGCCTTGTCCGTTGTGAACTATTTGTGTGTATGATGGGGGTCGAACCCATGACCTCTTGAATCACAATCAAGCACTCTGCCAACTGAGCTACATACACCATGTAATTTTATTCTTCTTCTTTGGTTAATTCAATATGTTCTAATGCAATATGAATTAACCCATTAAGATACTGCCATTTTGGACCAGCATTTTCATGTCCAAATATCTCAAGTAATTTTTGTTTTTGCCATTCCCTCTCAGATGGAATCGGTGATAACCATTGACCGTCAAGTTTATCAAATTTAATAAATGATCCTTCTCCTTTCATATTTTCAATTTTTTAGTCCCGTGTAGTGGTATCGAACCACTCTAAAGTCGGATATGAGCCAACTTTGATCCCTGATCACACGGGAGTTGCGGAAAGCATTGGAATCGAACCAAATACCCAAAGGTACATCTCGCTTAGCAGGCGGACCCTATCGCCATCAAGGTTTACTTTCCATTGTGCTCATAACAGGACTCGAACCTATAACCTCCGACGTATCAGGTCGGCGCTCTCACCAATTGAGCTATATGAGCGGTTGCGGACAGGGAAGGACTCGAACCTTCAACCACTCGATTAACAGTCGAGGGCTCTACCATTGAGCTACCAGTCCAATTGGTGGGAGAGGAGGGACTCGAACCCCCAAGGCTTTCGCGACAGATTTACAGTCTGCTGAGCCAACCAATTGCTCAACTCTCCCTTTAGTACACTCTACAGGGATCGAACCTGTGACCTGTTGTATGTAAGACAACCGCTACTACCATCTGAGCTAAGAGTGCTTATTGTGTCCCCGACAGGGTTCGAACCTGTGACCCCCTCATTAAAAGTGAGGTGCTCTAAAACCAGCTGAGCTACGAAGACTTTGTCTAAGTGACAGGGATCGAACCTGCGGCCTGATGGTCCCAAACCACCCGCTCTACCATCTGAGCTACACCTAGATAAAAACTAACACCCTGACTCCTTTCGGGCTTTGGAGGACCCGTATCATTCATTATGTGTTAGTTAGCGGAAGAGTGAGGTGTCGATCCCCATACCTTTCAGTACTCGCCGTTTTCAAGACGGGATCACAGGCCGCTGTGATTACTCTCCCATTATTGTTGTTCCCCAAGGGTTCGAACCTCAATTCCATGGACCAAAACCATGTGTCCTGCCAATTAGACGAGGGAACAATAATGAAACCAATATGTCAAAGAACTTTTTCTTTTGAGGTCTCTATCAGGTTCGAACTGATGACTCCGGGTTACAAAGCCGGGATATTACCAACTATACTAAGAGACCAATATAAAACAAAAAACCCGAGATTTTTAAGTCTCGGGTTTTACATTCCTTTTATTATGTTGTTAAACGTTTTTAACTCATAAATGAAAATACCCTCGACTGTTTTAGCGTAGAATAGCTAAACGACCACTTCGTGCTCGGCTGATTACAAATGACCATATGTCTAAGAGTTGTTTTCATTTCGTTATAAATATATCGTTTTTTTAAAAAGTTTTAATTTCACTACAAATGTAGGTATTTTATTTCAATAAACAAGTGTGTTTTTAAATTATTTTATTTCAAAAGCACATCTCATAATTTTTTTGGTCTTAACCGCATCCTCGTAGTTTCCGATCACAACACCATCTTTGATTGTAAATGCGTGTTGTCTAACAAGAACAAAAAACGTTCCACTTGGATTTTGTTTAATAAAAGTCCCAACGGTCATTTGTCTTACTTTTTTTTCACCTTTGATTGTAACATTATAAGACAAAGAATTAACCATTGTAGAACTTTTTCTAACCCCAACAGGATGAACCTTCTTATAGTTAACTGTGGTTCTATCATCTGCCATTTTAACAAGTCTACTTACAGTCCCGTAAGTTCCTTTTTTTGGTTTTCTACCGAATTTTTCGGCAACATACTTATGTGCTCTGTCGTATGTAACATCGAATGCTGATGCAAATGCTCTTACAACACAATCGTTAGTTTCTGATTTTGCAATCACTGATTCTGAATATCCTTGGATTGCTTTTGATGTGGCTTCGTATGGTAATTTGTTTTTCATAATACAAAGATACAAAAATTTTTTTAAATCAAGCCATACTGATGTAACTCGTATAAAAATTTTTCATAGTCTTCTGAGTTGATAAACTCATCGTGGATTTGTTGATGTATATCTTCCATAATTTTAAAGTAGTGATCCCGAATGGATTCGAACCATTGACCTACTGCTTAGAAGGCAGTTGCTCTATCCAGCTGAGCTACGGGACCATGTCATCAAACTTTTTTGACTTCGTATTTGTGACCTGAATCGGTATTTGTGTTAAGAATGTTAACCATTTCTTGTGCCTTATCCTTGTTGTCAAATTCCCAAACCTCACTCTGTGTGTCTAACATGATCACAGGAAGTGTTCTATTATTTTGAGTCTTAACGTGTTTTACAATTACATACATACCTCAAATATACTATTCGTTATACAACATGTCAATAAGTTCAACATCAATTGGAGCAAATTCTGTAGTTGTAGTCCAACCTTGGTAGAAAATACTTTCAGGGTAGTCATAAGAGTCATTTAACAAACCCAAAGATTGAGTTAATTCTTCACGAAGAAGGTGTTTGTGAGCTTCTTGATCAGTTGTTCGGTATAAGTCAACGTACATGTTACCTGAATCGTAGTAAACCTCAAAATAACCGTAGTTGTGATCTAAACGTGATGGAAAAAGAAGATCGTATTTTGTTTTGAATGCTTCGTGACTACCAAAATATACAAAGTAATTTGCTTCTGATTTTGACGATACAATTTTTAGTTCAATAGGGTTGATAATTGAATTAAGTTCTGAAACAACATCTTTCAATTCTTGAATTAGGTATTCAGGTTTTTCACCATCAACATAAATTTTAAGATCTTTTTTCCATTTATAAGCTGCGTCACGTCGTCCACCAAATTCTGTGTTGTAAACAATCTCATCAAAGTATGCTTTTGTTTCAGGGGTACGTTCTTTTACAACAACCTCTGTATTTGTGTCGTCACCTCCACCACCATTAGTATCAACAACACTATCAGTTTTAGTTGTAGATTCTACAACACCAAATTTATCTAACTGTTTTCCAACATCAGTATTTGTATAATCAGCTAAGAAGCAAAGTCCGAAAAAAATACAAGTTGCAATACCTAATATGGAATAAATTAATCTTTTCATTTTTTTTAATTAAAAATAAATACTAAATTACTTGCTTGACGTTGAGTCTTGATTGACCAACATGTATTTCCAATCTTTTTCAGGATCGAAGTTATGTGGTTCGTTTTTGGTTGAGTTGATTAAGTAGAAGAACATTCCTACAAGTGCTACACAGGCTACAATCTTTAATACTAAGTTTTTCATGGGGTTTATGTTTTTATTTCTACAAATATAGTAGTTTTATCCCAATCGCCAAAGCGTTATTGATTTTTTTTTAAATATTTTTTTTTGATTTAGTAAATATTATTACTTACCAAGTCCTAAAGCCGATTTTGCCATATTGGCAACAGAGTTAGAAGGTTTTGGAGTGTCTCCCCCAACTAATGATGATGCCTTTTTGTAAACCGACTTGAATGGTCCTAAATCAATTTTAGAAGAAACTTCTTTTAACATAGGACATACAAATTGTAATAATTTACCTTCTAATGATTTATATGCTGCTGTATTAGTGGCTCCCTCAACAATAACTTCTTTTAAAGCTTGACCTAAAAGACTGTCCATTGATCCTTGATTAACAGAAATTCTCCATTTATCAACAAAAGTTTCAAGTATTGCTTTTGTCACTTCAGAAACAAAATAATTACAATTAGTAAAAAACTCATAAAGTCTTGTAATCGGGACGTTGGCAAAAGCATTGGCGATTGCCTGTGCAAAAAATGATGTCTGAGAAAATCCAAAATATTTTATTACCGCTAAGAAAATTTGTTTTTTGATGACTTGAACCACAGCATCTCCCGCAGAATTTTTAGATCCTTTAAACCAATCAAAAAAAGCATTTTCAACAAGTAATGGATCATATCCTTCTTGTAATAATCTTTTTCTTTCTGCCAAAAGTTTTTTGACTATGAGTTCTTCTTTAGTCATCTTATTTAATAAAATTTCTTCTTTTATATTCCTCATTCAACATTTTAGAAACTTTTGAACTTAAACTTTCTTTCATTGCAAATTGTGGATTAGGGTTTTCTTCTGATCTATCAAACCCTTTTGATAATGCATTTCTTAGATTTGCTAAACCATATCTACCTCTATCTATTGAAATTTGATTAAATTCGTCACCAACACCAAGAGCTCCTGTTACAAAGTTTTTGTCACCACATTGTATTGCAAGAACTTTGTTTTTCCATAAATCTGTGGTACATTCAGATGTTATAGTTGTTGATTTAGAACATCTATTAAGTAATTTGATTACGTCTCTACAAGTTCCTCTTGATGGTATTTTTAAAGTTCCTGGTTTAGGCCAAATTTTTGTATTTGGTGATTCTGTCGCCAAAGGTTTTAAAGATTCTAAATCTTTAGCAACGTCCACAATGTAAAAACCTGCGTTTGCTTCAGGACTTTGTGGATCTTCAGGTTCAATTCTTGTAAATCCAGTTTTATCTAATAAATCACTCATTTGAGTTGATTTAACTTGGTTCACATTTTCTAATCCTTTTCTAAAATAAACATATCCAGGACCTTGATAGTCAGGTAATACCTTTTTACCTGTTGTTTTGTAAGTTAAATCAGAATATTTAATTTTTTCAAATTCACCTTGATTAGCACCTTCAGGGAAAGTCATTTCATAACCTTTATTATCTCTTACAAAAGCTTCAAGTGTACTTTTTTGTTCAGGACTCAATGTATCTTTACCTAACTCAGAGGTTTCTTGCATTTGAGGACAATCTTTACCCCATCCTGTGGTATATTTTCTTGGCGCTTGACCTGGTAAAACATTATATGTGTAAAAAGTACGTTCATTTTTTGAAGTTGGGTCTTGTATTGCAAAAAACATAATTATAGAACCGTCTTTTAGTTTATCTGAAGTAACATACGCAATTTCACTATTACCAACTAAACCAGGAAACTTAGCAATATCCTTACTTTCCATCCTTTTAACATTTCTATTACCAGCACGGGCTTTTATATCTGAACAATATAATTTCCCTTTTTCAAGGATGTCATACTGATCGTTAAAATCAAATCCTCTAATGTCTTGCTTATCATCTTCTAAAAGCATCTTTCTAATAATTTTGTCTATATTCATGACTTTTCTTTTTTTTGTTTTACTAACAAGTAAAAACTTGTTTATTGGGTATTTTATTAAATAAATATCTAAGTATTAAAAAAATTTTCACAGTAGGGTATTTGCCTTACCTCTTGTAAGTTTATTTAAATCTTTCCATTTTACCTTATAGTCTATTTGATTCGCAACACTTCGTGTTAATCCTGTTTCCCATTTTGTTACGGTAGGATATGCTCCACCTGTGGATCCTCCACCTCCTGATGCTGCCGCGTCTTGTTCAATAATTTCACCGTCATCTTCATTTTCGGTGAAAGTGTATCTTTTTAACAAATAAATAATTTCGTCTACTTTCATTTTTTTTATAAATATTAGTTATTACAATAAAAAAATTGTATATTTGTAGAAATAATCACACTATGAAAAACATATTTATAACTTTAGTATCTTTTTTACTTTTATCTTCTTGTTTAAAATACGAGGAGCCTAAACTTTTAAGTTTGAGTGGTGAGTACCGAATTGATAAGATCACTTACGAAAACAGAGACAATCAATTAGAAAACGTTGTGTTTTACCCTGGTGATTTATATGTTAATCCAAGTGAAACAAAACCAATCGACTCAATTCAAGTTGGATTTACTAAACTTGCGATGGATTACAGTGTTATCTATTTTGACCCAACAGACGATCCTTTATCAGGAAGTACCACATGGAATAAAAAATTCACATACCATGTACAAGGTCACAGAAGTTTATACGACTTAGGTTATATTGTTTTTAATTACGATGGAACTCGTCGTATTTGGAAGATTATCGATGATGGTTTAGAAAGTTTGGTTATTAGGACTTCAGGAAGCTATGATAGTGGGTCAAATAGTAGTGGGGAAACTACTACCATGTTTTTAACTCGAGTTGGTCCTTAGATCAACTCGGGTTTTGGTAATTTATCTGAATGTATAACGTAGTATTCGTTTAAAAAAGAAATAAGATTGTCTTCATCTATTGTGGGGGATTCTAACCAATAAAACTCTTCCTCTTCCTCATCTTCAGTTAGATCATAATCTTCCATTATAATATCATAACCAAAATCAATCGCTTCGTTTACGTCTATTAGGTCAGTCCTTATTTCTTCATCGGAATCAATATTCAATCTAAACTGAACTTCAACTTGATTTGAGTTCTCATGTAAATAAAAAAATATTAATTCTTGGATTTCCATTATGTTAGTTGTATTTTTTAAATCTTCTAAACATATCTAAAGATTCTCCTATTTGAGATTTGAAGTTCTCAACGATATCTTCATCTAAATCTTTATATATTTCTTCATCAATTTCTTCACTTGAGTAATCTTCTAATTCATCGATGTCATATTCATATTCATCGTTATTAACTTCCATCTCATCTTCAAAACCATCACCCTCACTTGGTGAAGGAAGTACGTCGTGCATAAATTCAACATTATCATTATCAGTACTCATTACGCTATCAATATCAATGGTACCATTTTTTAAATCCATAGGTCCATCGGCAATCCTATCAAGAGGAGATTCATTAACTCTAAAGTTAGTGTAATTTTTTACATTACCTTTATTATCTAAAGTAACTCCCATTTTATCGTTTGCCAAATCTTGGACATATAAAGGAGTTTGATTTGATTCTTGATTATATTTTGTTACATACCCATCATAAAGATGTTTATGTTGGTCAAGAATGTTTTTTCTTTCCTCAGGAGTTGTGTTAAAAAAATATGCGTTCATACTGTTTGTTTTTTCTTATAAATATCAATCCCATATACAAATTTCTTAAATGGAATATAATTTAAATATCGTAAAAATAAAATAATTATAATTTTAAGAGATATTTACATTTGATATGGATATTTTATTAACAGAGTCTCAGTATATAAAACTTATAGTGGAAAAAAAGAATAGTGAGGTTGAGTCATCTTTTTCTAATTCTACAAACATTGTTAAAGACATCGTCAATGATGTTAAATCTAAACATGGTATTGATTTTACTTTTGCCGCGACTTGGGGTGCTGTTCTTGGGGGTTTTATTGATCCTATTAATGATTATCTACACGGAACTTATACTAACCTTTCTAATTCAGACATTTCATTAATTTCATTTGGTATACTTTTAACTTTTTTCTCATCTAATAAGGAAAAATTAAATAAAGTTTTAAAAATCATTAAAAAAGAAAAATTAATAACTTTTTTTGATAGGGGTCTGATGAAGGCTTATGATTTGAAGGATGCGTTCTTTTCTTTTTTAGAAAGTTTAAATGTTACTTTTGCTAAGACCTCTAATATGTTGGCGTACGCATTTTTAATACCTTTGATTCCTCTATTCAAACAAATTTCTGAAATGAATTTAAGTTCTGAACAAATAGAAATTTTAATAAAAGGTTTATCTCATTATTCAGGAACAATCATTAGTTCCACAATTTTACACCAATTGATTAAAAAAATGATCAAAAGATTTAGATCTTAGAATTTCTGTCGTGAATTAATTTTATCACTTTTTGGATATCCTCATCGTTCATTTTATGTACATCACCATGAGTTTCGAACCATCTTTTAACAAGCTCATCAAAAGGTTTTTTAGTTACTTTTGACATTCTTCTAAATCCAAATACTTGAGCATCAACTTCATGTGGTTGAGAATAGTATTCATATCCTGTCTCACTGTCATCATCATCCTTAAGATCAAAAAGTCCTTGACTTACTTGACCAAGATGTCTTAACTCATGTGCAACAACTTCATTCAATTCACCAATTAAATCATACATTATTTTATCTTTAACTTTTGGGTTATAAGTAATATCGATTGATACGACAAATTCTTTACGGTAATATCCACCGTTTATTTTAAAATCATTTATCTCATCTGATTGTTCTAATTTTAACTCTACTGAAAAACTTCCTATTGGGAACACGTATTCCATTTCTTCATCAAATTCTTCAGGTAAATAAAATTCACCCTCATCATGAGTTTTATAAATTTTAATTATATCTCTTACCGCAACTCTTACAAGTGCTTTCATATTATTTTGTTCTAAAATAATTTTTTTTGTTAAAGTTTTCATATTGATAAATATAATCTTAAGTTTTATTATTATAAACGTTATGGAACAACTCAACACACACCCAATCAAAAAGTCGGATTTAGGATTTCATGGAAATTTATTTGGCGGAAAATTATTATCTTGGATTGATGCATCCGCAGCGGGGTATGCAATGCAACTTTGTGATACACCAAGAATGGTTACGGTTTCAATAGACCAATGTAATTTTGAAAGACCTGCAAAAGAAAGTCAATTATTAAAGATCTATGGATACCCAAGAAAAGTGGGTAACACTTCTATGACATTATATATGGAGGCGAGAGCCCACAATGTATATTCAGGTAAACAAGATTTAGTTTTGAAAACTCATATCACATTTGTTCAAATTGATGAGGGAGGAAACCCTATTCCATTAGGTGAGAAAGCAAAAAGAAGAATAAATGATATGATCTCTAAAGTTCAAGAATCTTAAATTACCAAGTTCTACACGCCCAATACCTTGCTTTCCATCTTGGTCCGGGGTTATCACAATTATGTCTCGCTCTAAAAGATTTTCTTCTTGCTGGATTATTTTTCTTGATTGTCATTCGTTTACCTTTGGCTGATTTACCACCAAAACCAAAATTTACTTTAACAACTCTTCCTTTGTCGTTTTTAACGTAAACTTTAAACTTTTTAATGTCTCCTTGCATGATCTTACCAAGTTGTACTTTTCTACCTTGATATTCAGCCTCTGAAATAAATTTATTATACTCGATAGGAACCTCCAAATAAACTTTTTCACCATTTTCTAATATAACTGACTTACCTAAATCAGACTCGATTAAAGTTATATCATTTTCATTTAGATCAATATATCCATTATGAAACAATTCTCTTACTTCGTTTATTAAATCAATAAAAGATTTTGAATAAACTCTAAAAACATTTTCGTCTAAAGAAATTTTATTATCCAAATGATATTTAAGATTATCAGACACTTTAACCTTTTTGGTTAGTCTCATTGGGCGATTAATTTGTTCGTTTAACGCTCTTCTAACGATGTTTTCTAAAATTCTCATAATACGCGATATTTATTAATAAATATTCTAAATTGAAATAAAATTATTCGTCATATGAAAATGAGAAAATTAACCGATAATCAAATTAATAACATTGTAAGATCTTTTTTGAGTGAACAAGAAACTAAAGAATCTAACTCAAAGAAAAAAGATAAAAAACCTAAATGTATTCCTGAAAATGTAATGCCTTTAGATGAGATTGCCGGTAGAGCTGATGAGTACTCAAGATATACACCAGGAATCACAAAAAGGTTATCAGGAGTTAATTCTATGGTTGATACTTTAGGTATATTAAATAATCTAAGACTTTTTAAAGACATCAAAGATGGTGGATCTCATTTGGCTTACGAAATGATGAATAATCTAAACAAATATAGAAATAAAAATTATTACGATGAAACCAGTGGTGATTGTCATAAAGCTATGGATAAAATTGTTGAGTTATATAAAGAAAATGAACATGGTACTGAACTTGTAAAAGATATTGAACGTGTTCTTAATTTACAAACAAGAGAAGATGAATTTACTCCATCAACAAGAGCTAAAGAATATCTAAAACAATCTCTTAATTTAGTAAAAGGTTTATAATTTTTTTAAAATAATATGAGAACAGTAGTACAATTAAAAGAATCTGATTTAATAAGAGGTATTGAGTCGGTGTTATTTAAAGACAAAGATCATTTAAACACCGGTACAAATCTTTTAGAATTTGCCAGAAAATTATTCATATACGAATACAAAAATTTTGGTAAAACAATCGATCTAAAGTTCCAACGAAATATTGTTGAGGATATCATCCCTAATAATATAAGTGTGATAAAAGAATATAGAGAAAGATTTGATAACCGATTAATAACGGAGAGTGAAAAAGGAATTGGTTATATAAATGAATTTTTTGATTTTTTAATCAATAATTCAGTTCCTATGGTGGAACAAACAAAACCAAAAGTGGCACCTAAAAAACCTGTGGTTCCTGCAAATGTAAATGTAATTATGCAAAATTTACATAAAGCATTTGACGGATTAGGAACTGACGAGGCTTTGGCAGTTAAAACAATTAAAATGATCAACACAAAAGATGTTTTAACTAAAGTTGATCAGACTATTGCAAACACTGTAGGTAAAAAATACCCAAAAATTAAAACTTTAGCTGCATGGATAAACGATGAAATGGATGAAACTGACGCATCAGATTATGATGCAATTTGGGGTCATTTAACCAAGATGGGTTATAAAGGAAAAGAAAGTAACAAATTTTTAAGGTTAATTGGTAAAGGTAGAGAAGCAATTCAAAAGGCTTGGGATTGGACTAAAAAATCTGTAATAGGTAAATTTTTTAACGGACTAAGAGATGCTGCCAACTCAGGAGTTGGGATTGCGGTACAATTATTAATTGATGCTATTGGACCTGAAACGTTAGGTGTTGCCTTTGCAATTCCCGCAGTAGTATGGGGTTTAATTGTTCAATGGGATTTTGCAAATCTACTTATGGGAACACCAGAGTGGTTAAATATTATTTTTGATTCCTTATGTCTTCTAACCGTAGGTGTAATGTCAACCGCTTTACAACCATATATAAAATCTGCTAAAGGTGCGGTATTTTCTTCTATAGAAAAAGTTTTTGTGTGGTTAAAAGGAACTAGTTTTGGTAAATTAATTCAAAGGTTTTTCCCAACCATAAAAGGAGGTTTAGGGAAGGCCGGAGGATTCATTGTAAAAGCAGCAGAATGGGTTGGTACTAAATTTAAAGGATTGATAGGTGAGGAAATGGCTGCACTAATGAAACAAGGGGCGTCAAAAGTTAAAGGATGGTTAACAGGTTTTGTTGATTCGATCGGTAAATGGTTTGGTGTGGGCGGCACGGCTACCACCGGAAAAGCTACAAAAGGTTTACTTGATCAAGCTTTAGAAGGTATTAGATCAAAATTATCTAATTTGTTCAGAAATCCTGCTTGGTTGGAAGGTGAGTTAGGTCAAAGATTTGTAGAAAAAGGGTTGAAACCTGCCGTCACTAAAAACGTTGAGAAGTATGCATCAGGCCCATTGAAAGAATTCGGTGTGGAGAAAGCAGCAGAAATGGTTGACAAAAAATTTGGTCCGATATATGGGGATATGGTTAGGTTTGCGGACGTTGCACACAAAACAGGAAAAGAAAGTAAGGGACTTCTTAAAAATTTAAAATCTTTTAAAAATGATCTCGACATAAAAAGTCTTCAAAAAGTGGCTAAAAGTGTCAAAACAGATGCTGGTGAGATTGCTAAAGTAACTGATGTTGGTGGTAAAGTAGTTGGTCAGATTTCTTCGGGCGTAAGATTAGGTACGGTAAATGATAAAAACAAGTATAGAAAATCAGGTGAAAAATTCTTTTACGCCCCAAAAGAACAAAAGAACCCACAATGGAAACCAGTTACAAGTCCAAAATCTATAGCGTATCTAAAAAACCAAATTTATAAAGATTATTATAATAACCCAATGACTAACATAGCTAAAAATCTTGGTACTGGATTAAATAACATTGGATAATATGAGAAAGAAAGTTAATGGTTTATTGTGTCAATATTGGAAACCGACACCAAAAAAATGGAGAAAAACGGGTGATGCCCTTTTAGCTGCGGCTTCTGTACTTGCAATAGGTGGATTATGGCAGTTTGATAACTTAAAAGAGATCTTTACACCTACTGAAATTAAAGTAATGATTGTGACATCTATAGTTTTAGGTGTTGTAGGTAAGTTTTTGACCAATTTTTTTAAAGAAGAAACTACTGAAAAAGAGTAAAAATACACTTATTTTAACGTAAAAACCCCCTATTTTGGGGGTTTTTTATATAAATATGGATCTAAATAGACTACTTTTTACTTATTTTTTTAGCAAATTCACTCATTCTTTGACTAAAATCACCCATTTGACCACCAAAATTACCCATATTTTTGTAAAAATCTTGTAAATTACCTAAATTCCCCATGTTTTCCATAAAATTTTGTGGATTTTGCATGTTTTTTAGGTCTTTTAGGGTAGAAAATAGGTTTTTTCCGTATTTTTTCCACCAAATTAACATCAAAATGGTAAAAAATAGTATAGAAATACCAAAAACAAGTAAAGAAATAGATAAAAGTGTCATAATTTGTTTGATTTTATTTAATTATCGGTATTATTTTTAATAAAATCAATTAAAAAGACTTAATATACCACTTTAATATCTCTCCTGCAAGTCTATTTAACCTATTTGTTGCCGATCTACCTGTAATTTCTTGATTTTTACGTTCTAAATCAGTAATTGACGCTGAAATCATAATATTTCTTACTTTATCAGACATATCTATGATTTTTTTGATTAATTCTTCCTTATCATCGTCTAATTCACGTTGCATACGGTGTAAATCAAAGTATTTTGTAAGATATTCCTCTGTTTGACCCAAAAATTGACCTGCTTCCATCATATTCACTACTCCAAGTTTTCTAATTACCTTCAAATAGTCTAAAACATACGTTAAATCAGACTTTTTAAACAATTTAGACCACTCATGGTGTTTAATTAGGTCATCTAACTCCGTAAAACGAGCTTCGTGTATGTTTTTTTGATTAAATTCAGGATCTAACATCCAAGTATCGCTCTGTGGAATTAAAGATAGGGTACTTATTACCTTATCATCTTCATCATACCACTCAACATCATACATATAGTCAAATTCTGTCCCAAAACTAGGTTGTTGACTTATTTTTCTAACTTTTCCTTTGGTTCCTGTATCTACATCTTCACCTGGCATGTATATTAATACAATACGATCACCTTCTTTTAACTTAGGATTCTTATTTTTACTCATATTAATAAATATCTCCTATCTCATAAGTGTTAAACTTCCCATAAACTCTTTAATTTCGTCAGTTTTAGGAGTTTTGAACTTTAATTTCCAAGTATAGATACCATCTTGACACATAATGTTGTTAAAAGTACCATCCCAACCTGTATTTGGGTTATAAGATTCCCAAATTACCTGTCCCCAACGGTTGTATATGTAGAAACTATAGTTAAAAAGGTCCACACCACTTGTAATTACAGGTTTAAATGTGTTATTTCTTTCATCACCATCAGGTGTAAAGGCGTTTGGTATGTAAAATAACTCATTTGGACACAATTCTATGGTTACATAAAAGTTTTGAGGGTTAGAAACACATCCATTATCCCATCTAACAACATTAAATTGGAATACCCCGTCTTGATCCCAAGTAATATTCAAAGTTTGGTTAACAGTCGTGTCCCCAAAGTGGTACCATTCATTAAAACCACCACTTACTGAGATTGCATCAAAGATATCTGTAATAGTATCACCCTCACATAACTCATGATACACATCATCTTCATTAACAACACCATTAACTACGGGTGTTAATAAAGGTCTTGGGTAAACTTGTACCGTAGTAATTGTATTAAACCAACAACCTGATTGATTATACGTATAATTTACTTGATCTAATCCAATAAAACCGTTATTTGGATAATATTGGTCACCCCAAACATTCATTCCACTAAAAATACCTCCTGATGGGTTTGCCATTAATGTGATATATTCATCATATTCACAAAATGGACCAACAGGAGTAATTACTGGAAGAATATTTAAGTCAACTATGTTAAAAGTTTGTGGTAATGATTGACAACCAATTTGATTTACACCAATAACTGATAGTGCGTTGTTATAAAATCCACCATTAACACCTGTAACATCTAAATTTATTTGATTTGTACCTTGTCCTGTGGTGATATTTCCTATAGTGGTAGTCCAAAGGTACCCTAAGTTAGGAAAAACACTTGAGACGTTGTATAAATTGATTGTAGAGTTATAACAAACCGTATCTAAACCTGTGATTTGGTTGATTGTGACTATTGGTGGGTCTATTAAAGTGGTTGTACCTTGTGCAGGACAGTTATATTGATCAAAAACTGTTACAGTTTGTGGTCCTGAACAAAGATTTATTGCCGTTTGCGTTGTTTGACCGTTACCCCAAACAAATGTATAAGGTGCAACACCATCAGTTGGGTTCACAGTTGAGGCCCCATCACAATAACCAAAGCAAGTTGGGTCGTTATTTACAAATTGTGGCGCTTGTAACGGTGGTGGATTAAGTAAAGTCGCCGATCCGATATATGTACAACCTGCGGCATCCACTAAATTGAATGGGTAGTTACCACTACATAGGTTATTTAACGTTAAGTTTGTCGACCCACCGTTCCAAGAGATAGTTGTTACCCCCGTTCCACCGTTAGGGACTACTGTGATTGAACCATCACATCCATTATTACAATTTGGGTCTTGTAAAATTAAATTTGGTGGTGGTAATTGTGGTGGTCCGGGTTGAACAAACACCGTATCGGGTCCTAAGTTACCAATACCCGCATTACATGTTGACCATCCGGCATTACAAGTAGGGTAAACTAATTGACAAGTATAATTTGCACCTGCAGGAGGAGGTGTAACAGTTATAGTCGGTCCTGTACCAATTGGATTTGGGTTACCAACTTGATACCAAGTTAGAGTTGGTGTAACTACAGGTCCCGATGGAGTCCACCTATGTGAGTTATTTACTGTAGTCCAAGCGGTAGAGTTTCTACCGGGTACAACAATACCAAGAGTTCCTGGTAAATTATGAATACCTTGTGTTGCAGTTCCATTTTGCCATTGTAAACAAGATGGTTTATTTGATATATGGTTTTCAATAATGTTGGTTGATTCATGAATTACAATATGAAATGTTCCTTGATTATTAGTACAAGAATACATAGGAACGCCAATCCAACTAACCACTAACTTTCTACATGGTGCAACACCTTGTACTTGATATCTGATCTGTCCTCCTAAACCAGGATGCCAATCTTGCCAAGGCCCCATTATACAATTTTTTGGTACTAAAAAGTTAGCAGTAGGTATTGTTTGTGATGTAAATGTAATTGGTTGTCCACCTGAAAAAGAAATCCACCCATTAGAACCCACCCAAAACTGTGTGTAGGTGTTACCAAAGAAACAAAAAGTAAATCCAATATTAAATGGTCCTTGTTGAGTGTCATCACCCATGAATAACTGTGTTCCTGTGTTGGTTTGAGCAACATATGGAATGTTTGTAACCCCATAGTTAGTTGTTTGGTTAGGGTTTGGTCCGCCAGGTCCACACTGACTTAAATCAGCCGTTAATGTAGTAGAGTTAACACCACACGGAAGAAGTTGATTAGGCCCTAATGAAGGACAATACTGTGAATAAACAAAAAGGGGAAATAATAATAAAAGTAATAAATGTTTCATACTATAAATACGAATTTAAATCGATTGAGTTGTTATTGAATGAAAACTAAAAGTGTTCCGTTGCTAATTCTTCACCTTATTATCTTTCCATTCGATGTAAATTGTATGCAAAACCATCAAATTAATCAACACACATGATATGATTTCCAAAATCCAATGCCAATTAACTTGAGTTACTCCCATGTGTACTCCAAACCACATGAATGATCCGTATTTATTCATTAAGGTAAGGTATAAATGTTTTAAAAAATCTTTCATATTATAATAAATATCGTTTTACATAGTGTTTTTTAATTACTATCGTTATAACAAATTTTGAAATTATTATGAAAACAGTAGATGTAAACAGTACCGTGTCTGTGAATTACACGGGTAGATTAGAAGACGGAACGATATTCGATTCATCTTTAACTGAAGGTCGTGAACCTTTATCAACAACTTTAGGTCAAGGTGCTTTGATCCCTGGATTTGAGAAAGGTTTATTAGGTATGAGTATTGGTGAAAAGAAAACTGTAAATATTCCTTTTATGGATGCCTATGGTGACGTTAATCCACAAATGGTTGCTGATGTCCCAAAAGATAGAGTACCTGAAGGTATTGAAGTTGGTCAAATGTTACAAACAATGACACCTCAAGGACCTATGAACGTATTAGTTAAAGAAGTTCATGAAGATCACGTTGTATTAGATGCAAACCACCCATTAGCAGGAAAAGATTTAATTTTTGATTTAGAATTAATTTCTGTTGAATAATTTTTTTATTTAACATAAAAATTATTATATTTGTAGAAATGTTAAATAAAAAATAATGGGAACAATGTCCAAGATTCAAAAAGAAGCGGATGAGTACAAAGACTCTTCAGTTGGTAAATTACGATTTGTAATTTTAATTTATAAAGGGTTATCTTTTTTTAGTTCAAGAAAAGTTAATTTTATAGTATCTTTTCTACATTTTGCATTTTTATTTTGGTTGGTTGTTAGAATAAATTTCTTTACGGTTTCTTTATTGATCTTATCGCACTATTTCATTTTTTGGAAATATGCAATTCTCAAAAAGAATTGGTGTTTAGTGACACCTGAAGAAGGTGAAGAAATTGACGAGATTGTAAAAATTCTTGAGGAATATTTGAAAGATAAGAAAACCAAAAAACCCCACTAATGTGGGGTTTTCCTTTTTTTTTTAAAAATATCTTATCTTCTAGATTGACTATCTTTTGACGCTAAACTCCAAACAGCTCCGATAACACCTAAAGCAAGTACAAGGAATGAAACAGGGCCTGAATATCTTCCCAATCCTGCCATTTCAACGATCTCATGTACTCTTGTTAGAAAATCAGAATCAATCCATCCTGGAATCTCAGATAAAAAGGCTAAAAAACCTGAAATACCTAAAGTTCCTGAAAGACCTAAACCATATCGTGCCATGAATTTCTCAACTCTATCCATAATTCCTTCGTTCAAGAAATAAGACTCATTTAATTCTGACTCCTCATCCTCCATTTGTGATATTTTCTCAACAACAGGCTCAAGATTTAAGTCTTGTATTTTCATTTTTACTGTTGATAATTGTTTTGGAGTTAATTGTTCAAAGAATTCCATGGCTTCTTCTTTTGCCATTTCAACTGCTTTAGAAAATTTGTTACCAAAACCTCTTACTTTATCTGCCATATCACCAAAGAAACCTTCTTCCATTTCTTGGTTCATCATTTCTTCTTGAGTTTCTTTAACAATTCTTCTAATTAATGTATGAAACTCAGATTCCGTTAGTCTTATTTTTCTTCCCATTTTATTTGTGTTTGTTTATAAATATCTAATGTTTCAAAAAAAAACATTATTTTATTTTTTTTTATACTAAATCATCAACAGTTTTCCATGTTTGACATCTAGTCTTTTTAGGCATCATTGCAACTATTAGTATTATTAATATAAATATACCTATCGCTATTAAAAGTCCGGGTGCAATTGTAACAGTCCCAATAACAATTGGGGCTAATTGCTCAGAAATTTCACCACCTTTTGATTCTTTTTTTGCTTGTGATAGTGCAGATTTAACTTTAGCAAATGTGTCTTTTAATTTACCTTTATTTGCAGGATCATTTGCCCAACTCCAAACCTTTTTCAAAATACCATCATGTTCTTCATTACCTGTCTTTGGTGGTTCGCACATTGGATTTGTTTTATCTAAAAAGTTTTTAACGTCAACATTAAGTCCATCTAATTTAGCCAAACTTTGGACTTTACTTAAATCAGCGGCCTGACTAGCCATTTCTTCAGCTTCGTTGATCAATCCCATGATTGATCTCATAGAATTAATTTCTGATAATAATTTATTTTCCATTTAATTGTTCTTTATATTTTTTAATCATTTTGTTATTGTGATCTATTAGTCTTAATGACTTTAATACACTTTTACGACTTTTCTTTTTCTTACCTTCTTTTTTTGCTTTTGACATAATTAAGATTTTAATAATAAATATCTATTTCTTAACAAAACAAAAAGGTTTACCGTCTTTAATTAATGTCAATCCTAATTGATCTGACGGAGCTTTAGGATCAAAGATGATATCTACTTCATTTATACGTTTTTGAGACCCGTCCTGCAAAGTATTTTTATTATATGAAACCATATTTATGTCAGACTTCATAAGTGCAGTAAAACAATCAGGTAGTATAACAGGATCAGGAATGGGTCTTCTATAATCCATTTTATCTGGTTGTACACCAGGTAAATTGGAAAACACACTTTGTTCTTGTAACGATTGTTTTTTATTCTTTGTTGAATTTTTGAATTTCAATAACTCGTCTCTTATACTCATACTAATAAATATCACACAAGTAGTTCTTCTAAAAAGTCGACATACTCAACTCCTTTAAAGATCATTTCTTCTGAGTATCGTTCTCTGACCCAATTAGAAAATTGTTTTATGAATTCGTCACGGTGTAGTGGAATGAAAGATGAAAACTCTACTTCTATTTCTCTTAGGGTTTTTACTTCTTTAGTGGAGGGATAATAAACAATCTGAGGTAATAGTTTATCGTCAATTGTGTAAAATATGAAAACCATTTTACCAAAGATTTTTGATTCTACGGGAAATAACTCACCGTAAATCAAATCAAATAATTTCATACTTGCCTTTTTCATCAAAAACAAATATAGGTTAAAAAAATTAAAAATTAAATAACTCTAATATTATCAATATAATCGTCAGTCCAATCAGAATCTAAGACTTCTGAGCTGAGTTCTTCACCATCGTAAGGCTCATAAAAACCGTCAGATTGTAGATCCATTAACATATCTTTTGTTATAGGGATATAACTATCATATGTATTTAAATAAGTGTCTCGAATTGTTGCAGTTCTTTCGTAAACATGTATAATTTCATAACTTCTTAACTTAGGTCTTTTGATTGGTTCAGTTGTGAACTTAGGATTTTCAAGTAGAATATAAATAATAAAAGTAACATCCTCAAACTCGGAACCTAAACCATAAGTCCCTAATTCTGATTCGATGGGACCATAAGCCCTAGTAAAAGTATTTTCATAATCTTCAAGTAGATCGTCTAAATAAACTCTTTCATTTTCTAATGACTCAACTATACTAACCAAAATTGGTCTAAGTGCTTTATCAGGATATTGTTCTATTTTTCTCATACTTTAAAATATAAATATTACTTTTGTATTTCTGTAAGTGCATCATCAATTTTATTTTTTAGTTCTTCACTAAATTGTATTTTCACAATCATAACTCTAACATAAGATTCATTAAAAAAATACGACAACTCCTCACTAATAGCATTATCCAAACGAGTCTTCAATATGTAATCTTGGTTGATGTCATTTTTTAGTAAGTTAAAAATGGCAAGAAATTTTAGCGATTTTTCATCCGTATCAACTATCTCAACTAATATTTCTAAATAATCATAGTACTCACCAACAGAAATCATTTTTCTTTGGCCAGTAATCGCAAATTGATACTCAAAGTTAACTCTAAGGTCAGGAGTAAAGATGTTTCCTTCAAATTCAAATACCATGTCTTTGATTACCTTATTGATTCTTTCTATGTGTTTTTCAGATATCATATGTTATTTTTGTAATATTCAATCAATTCCCGTATTGGTGAGATTAACAATTTAGGGTATTCGTTATTTAAAAAATCAATTAGTTCTTGAATCGAATTAAATTTAGATGGCGTGTAATCTGTTCTAATACCTGAATTATCATAAACATCAATATATTGACCTGTTTCTTTGTCTTCAAAATAAGAACCATCAACAGGTGTTGAGCAGTTACCATCCCAATAAGGTGTTGCCATTCCCATCAATTTATAATCTTTATCATCATATTCAAAAACAACGAAACCACCAAAACTATCCCAATTTGTTACAAGTTCCATCTGACCGTTATTAAAATTAAATCCCTTATTGATTAAACTTGTTTTATAAAGTATTTGAATTAGTATATACGCCAAATCACAGCTAATACTAATTTCATTATCTTTAAGTAAATAAATAACTTGAGACTCTCTTAATCCTGTTAATTCTGAAATCTCATTAAAATCCATACCGTCATTCCACATCTTATAGATGAGGTTTGTGTTCTTTTCGTTATACGTACCAAAAAGATTCGAGTATTGGGATTCAGAAATTATTATTTTCACCTGATTTTCGAAAATTATTTTTTAAGGTCTTTAATTTTTTGTATTTGCATTTCTAAAAGTCGGCTCGCACCTTCAATTCCCTCAGATATCTCCACCATTAAATCTAAAAGTTTGTCTTTTTTTGCCTCTTCCATAGATGATTCGGTCACATCTTCCAAAATTTCATCAAGATCTGCCTTTATTTTTTTATCATCACCCAATTTCTTTTGTAACTTTTCTAAAACATTTTGAATTTGAGTTAAGTACTTAGTATAATAATATCCTTTTCCCCTAAAGAAACCTTTAATTCCTTCCCATGTTCCACCACCTTCTTCCATTTCACCATCTAAGTGTTGTTCAAATAAGTAGTGGTTGGAAGTTGCTTTTTTATGCATCTCCAAAATTTCGTTTTTTTCTGAATTTGATTGTTTAAAAATATTTTTCATTTTTTTATTTATAAAAATAGTTTATTTATCGTCTAAACGAGACATAAAGTAGTCTCTAATTTTTGTATAATATTCATTTGTGATATATCTTTGCATTTGATTTCTTAATGTTACTTTTTCATCACCTAAAAGAATAGTTTTATTTGCAAGTTCGTTTGCAAGTTTCATTACTACAGTACTTTCAAAAGCACGATAATGTCTTTTTTCCAACGGAGACAAATTATCCCCTTGTAAGTATTCATAAACTAAATCCATTGTCGGATCTATCAACCTTTCGATTTCATTCATTCGTCTAATAAGACCAAGTTGATTTTCTGAAATAATAATTTTCATATTAAATAAATACCATACAAAACAAAAAACCCCACTGATGAGGTGAGGTTTTAATAACTATCATAATTTAAATCATTTGATTACAGATTATCATCAAAATCAATACCCATTTCCATGTCGTCCATATCACCCCAGTTTGGATTTGGTCTTTTTGATGCAACATCTAAATTATTTCTTTCTAAATTAATTGCTCTTTCTAACTCATCTAAATCAGACATAATTTCTTGTGGTTTTCTTGCCCCTAAAGTCCCACCTCTTTCTTGAAGGTATTTATCTAAGAAGCTCATTGCACTACCTAATTTATTTTCTTTGATTACTCTTCTAACAATTCTTGTTAGATCATTTTCGTTTAATTTGATTGTTTTTTTCATGATAATTTTTATTTTAATTTATTTTAATCTATTCAGGTGGAAATTCATCAAAAAATGATTTAAGATCTGTCATTAATTTGTCAGTATTTTTAAAATCTATTTTTACTCTATCGGCTGTTGTATCAACCTCATATCCATTATCCATCCACCATTGGTGAAGAGATTTTTCTGAATCTGAATTATATTCTTTAGTGAAAAGATCAAAATAAGGTGATTTGTCATCCATAACAAGAGCGTAATTTCCTTTAGATGATTTTGCACTACCCCAATTCAAACTCTGATCGTCAGTTCCAAAAGTAATTACTTTTGGTTTGAATGGTAAACCCATGGTCTTTACTCTTAAATTAACCCAATCAGGATTATTTCTTCCCGTTGGAGTAGGGTTTTCAACAATAAGTGGTTTAACATCACCCATAGAGGATTCCATTAGTGAGTTAAATCTTATTTTATAGTCAATAATTTTTTTCATACTAATAAATATGTCCAAAAATAAAAATTGACTACAGACGAGATGCCTTTTGCATAATAAAGTTAAGTTTTCTCTCAAGTTCACGAACCTCATTAATTTGATTCTGATTTAATGAGATGGACTCACCCTTAATAGAGGAGATTTGGTTTTGTATTTTTGTGTACTCAAACATCAGTTGATTATACACCATTGCTTTTTGTTCGTTGTTCATAACTAATATATAATTGATAAATAGTTAAAGAAAAGAAAAACCCCACTTGGGGGTGGGGATTAATTTTCCCATCGTAGAGCATTACGTACTGGTTCTAACTTGTTATATCTCCAATACTTATCCCAACATTCAAAAGGTCGTAAATCAAAAAATTGTTTAGGTATCATTTGATCGGGACTATGGTAAGGTACGAAAGTGATCATTAGGTGTTTATTTATTTCAGGAATAAACGAATCTATCTCATCATAAATCGTGTCCATAGAAAGATAACCATTGTAGGTTGCGGTTCTATAAACAGGTTCAAAACTTGAGGGATTATAAATTGGTGTTCCTATAACATCAAATATGACTAACTCCATATAGGTATGGCCATACCATTGAGGTTTTTGTTCTTTTGGGTTTCTATTTCTAATAAAAATCTCAAATCTCAAGTCGGAATATGTATCCTCAATAAATTTACCAAGAAGTTTTAGGTATTTGTCTTTAATTAAAAATAATACCTTAGTATCCTCTTCTCTTTGTTTGTACTCAGAGTAAGAGGTAATAGGTCGATTAAGCATTTCATTTACGAAATCTTCATTTTGTCGTAATCTAAAAAGTGGATCATTACACATAAAAAAAATATAGACAAAAAAAATCCCCCAGTCAAAAGAGAGGGGAATTACATTTTACTCTTTTTATTCTTTTTTACGTTGAAGTTATATTTTTTACTGTGATCTATACCCTTATTAGTTGTGGGATAGAAAAACTCAATACAATCAATATCAAGACCCGTTTTTTCATTAACATACGAAACAAGGGTTTTAGCAAATAATTTTTTTCTTGTTGCAGCTCTTGGTATAAAATCATTTATTTCTTCTACGGTTTCAGAAGTAACATACATATCTTTTTTACAACCTTTTGCCCTTCCAGACTTTGTATATACTCTAAAAACAAGTTCACCATCATTTGATTTTATTGCAATCATATCATTTTCCCACTCATATGAAATCTTTGGACCATATAATGTATCCAACAACTTATAAATAACCCTTTGGTATTGTTCTTTATTTATTTCTATTTTCATAACTCAAGGATCAACATAATTAAATACCCAAACTGCGGTCCATTTACCATCTTTCTTTGGGAATAATGAAATAAACATATCATCAATATCATCTGTTATGGGTGAGTTATCTGAATCAGCATCATGAAATGACTGTACATGATCGTTTGTTTTAATATAAAACCTATACAACGGAACCTCATATGCTATTGGGGATCTAAACCTAAATGGCTCAACCCTAAAACTATCAATCCCTTCATACCAAGAATATTCAGATAAAATATAATCAATATATTTTTCGAATACTTTAATCTTTCTTATAGATTCCGATTGTTCCTCTGTAATAATAATTTTCATATTAATCCCTATACATAGTTTCAGTAGAATATACAGTCCTAACGGGATATCCAAATTTAAGTTGAATCCATTTACCAATAATTTCTAATGCCTCATCCTCATCCAAGTTAACAAACATATCTCTTAACTCATCAACGTACATTTTGAAAAAATAAACATCCTCACTTCTTTCACTGTAAGTAAAAGTTCTAACGTCATCAATGTAGTATACTCTATATCCTGATTCAGATTTCGATACGTTAAATTTGATACCGTCAAGTATGTAATTCAAATACTTAAAGTATGCTCTGTTTAGTTGCGATTCTGTAATTAATATTTTCATAGAAATAAATGAAATCCTCCGTTTAGTATTTTTTCAACATTTTGATCATATCTTTTATTGAACCAATCAATTACCATTTTTTCATCAGGAATAAAATCCATAATTGTTCTATATATATCTTCTCTAATATATAAACTTTTTGGATGATCAATTGGTCTAATTCTACTTTGTGGATCATCTGAATCCCAATAGGAACTTTTAAATGGTTCTACGACTCTAAAGATCATTTTTTTTAGATCAGGATTATAATACCCGACACTATTTTTATGAACAGTTCTATCGTCTTTAATAGGTATAGATTCCAAATTATCTAAGTCCAAGTCAGAAAACATGGAATCAAAGAATTTCTCAATAAGTGTTTCTTTAATAATTCTTTTAATTAGATGATCCATATTAATAAATATACAAGTCGACACCTTTTTTTAAATGACCCATTAAGTAAATCACTTAATTAAATCATAAAAATACCCGAAGGGTTCGGTCGGTCGATTTTTCCGACGAAGTCGGGACCCGCGGTTTACGCCCCCAATAAGAAAGGAAGAAAAACAAAAAACCCCACTGATGAGGTGGGGATTAGTTTTACCCTTCGTTCAAGGATTTAATATTTTCATACGAAAATTCATAACAATCAGAACATTGGTAAACGGTTTTTCCATCTTTTGTTGTTGTGATCTTAACATATACATCATCAGATCCGCAATCATTACATTTTACTTCTTCCATAATGTCATATATAACAAAATTATAAAAAAAGAAAACCCCACCTGTTTAGATGGGGTTTAATACATATTTTCTCAAAATTTTTCTGGAAATTTTTTTTTCAGTATTTGACTATAACAGAATAGGGGGGTCGTGTCGTAGACCGACACGAAGTGGAGTGTTTTAAGATCTACTACCTTTTTTTATTTTTACCAAAAACTTCTCGGCTTCTTTTCTATGAATCTTTTCTAAGTACTCCTCAAGATCTTCCGTTTCCCCAACATAATCCATTAGAGGAATAAACGAAGGATTGGGTAGGGTCATGAACTTAAATATAAGATCAGACGGTGGATCAAACTCCCAATTACAAATGGATGATCCAGCATGATCGGACATTTCATTATCGTAGTCTTTAGGGAAGAATGTAACAAGGGTCTGTATTTTATTATCCCCACGATATGTGGCACCATCACCTTCAATATCGTAGTACTTTGTAAGAAGTCTAACCGACTTATTGGTTTCCTCACTAATAAGACTTTCATTAAGAGTTTCCTCTTCGTTGAAGTACATGTTAACAATATCAGAAAACCTCAAACCCAAAACATCGATTCCAAGTCTTTCTAAAAATTCGTCTTTAATATAACGATGACCATATTCATCAATAAACCAATCTTTATCCCCCCTGTCTTGATAAAGATATTCATAATCACCAAGTTCAAAAAAATACATAGGTCCAAAATTATTTAAATACGACATGGCATGGTTTAAACTAATGCCACCATTTCTATAAAAATTATATGGAACTTTATATGCCGATGTTATTTGTTTGATCTTGCCTGTAAAGTCAATACCCATATGATTGGTTAAGAACTTCTTGTTCTTATCAGTACTTTCATTAAGGGTCTCCTCCTCGTTGAAGTACATATCAATAATATCAGAAAACCTTAAACCCATTATATCGATTCCAAGTTTCTCGGGGATTTCATTATCAACATAATCAATACCATCTTCACCCAAGAACCATTCAAACCTGCCGTCTGTATCACCCCTATCTTGATAAAGAAATCTCATACCATCAATTTCAATAAGATACATTGGTCCCCAAAAATTTAAATATCTTCTAATTCCATCAGGACCTATAACATCATCAAATTCCATTGGGACATCATACGATGAGGTTACTTGTTTGATCTTTCCCGTGAAGTCCATACCCATAAGATTATTTAAGAACTTCTTGTTTTTATCCAAGTTCTCCAATAGATAGACATACTGTGATTCTTTAATGAGGATTTTCATATAATGATAAATATATATGAAAACAAAAAACCCCTCCGTTAATTGAAGGGGTTTTAAAACTGTTGTATGTTTTTATTTTGATTTTCTCTTTTGTATGGTTAAATCAATTTTTGATTTTGCCTTTGGATCAGTTACTTCTTTCCAATTTTTATTGGTATCATCTTTTGAGTGGTGGAAACAATACTTTGAATTGTTTAATAAAATGTAATTGTATGGATCATCCTTAAGATCATATTGTGGAAACATTCCATTGTGTGGATCTCTTTTTACACTAAATGAATAATCTTTAATTACTCCCTTTTTCTTTGCGTTCATCAACCCCGCTGTGGCAAAGGTTGCCGTTTGGAAATCAGATAAATCTTCACAAGTATCTACTCCCCCTCTAATCAATGAAGTAACAACATCACCAACAGAAGGTTTGTCTCCTGAGTTATTAGATTTTATTCCTGCCAATCCTATGGTTTCTTGTTCATTAAGTACTCGTTTAACGATACGAGTTAAATCTGATTCTGTAAGTCTAACTATTTTTTTCATGATATATTTTTTTTAAGATAATTCCTCGTCAGTAAATTCCCCAATATATTTTTTCCCACCAGGTAACTCAGCTCTAACTTGATATATAAAATTATTATTGTCGTGATCAAACATAACATTTACAACTTCACCCTCTTTACCATATCTTTCGATAAATACAATATCCCCTTCTTCGAAATTACTTTCAGGAACCCTTCTATCTCTGAATGGATTTTCTTTACCCATCATACCTTTACCGTATTTAACCACATTTGGTGAAAAGTCTCTTTCACTAATTACACGTTTAACGATTCTTGTTAAATCTCTTTCATTTAACCTTATAATTTTTTTCATAATATAATTCTTTAGTAATAAATATACTCCCTTTATATATAGGGGGGAAATATTTCCAATTTTTCCCAAAAATTTTTCCAGAAATTTTTTACGAATACTTTACACGCGGGATTGAGCCCCCTCCTGAGGTGTCAAAATGTCATATATGGGGGGGATACGGAGGGGGGGAGGGGTCAATATATAGGGAGGACCCCCATGCCAGGATAAGGGGAGGATCGTACAGTCCCCCATAAGTTATTAACATGACATGGTGTCGGTTGATAACTAAGTTGATTATTATATGGGGGATGTTTGGTAGTCTCATTTTTTTTCACTACCTTTGTGGTGTAACCTTTTTAATCGGGGGGGGACCGAGTAGACTCCAGCCTGCCTTATATTTTTATATAAGGATCCCCCATCTTTTTGTGGGGACTGCTGTTGTCAACCTGAAAAGTTATTCGTATCTTTATACTACTATGAAAAATCTTTGTATACTTATGTTCCTTCCCCTATTCAGTGTGGGGATCTCTATGATGATCAGTCGTCCTGTTCCTTGTGAACCTTTAGTGTCAACCATAGAAGGTAGACGCTATGAATAATCTTTTATATTACATTGGGGCTTTAGTAATCATACTTGGACTGATTCTTATATGTCTTACTCTATTGTGTGTTATAATATTGAAGACTTACCCCACGTCTAAGGTGAGTGACTTTATTCGTCATCATCTTATTACCGATGAAGACCTCGAATGATCTTACTTCTTTGAAGTAATAGATTGAACCTTAGATAAGGAGTGATCTCTAATTAACTTATCGACCTTCATTAGATCATCATCTGATAGAGGGGAATTGGAATGGATATACTCTATGATGTCCCCCATGTCTGTGTTGATAAGAACCCATGCTCTTTGTTTGAATCTGTTATTCACCTCCACAATTCTGTACTCACAGTACCCTGTTAATACGTCATGTTTATAATTCACCATTAAGGAACCATTATTTTCTGATAGTGTTGTTTCGAATTTGTTAATTAATTGTATCATAAGGGGGATAATTTGTTAATAAATATATGTTAATTTCTTGATTTTGTCAAAATGTCAGTCTCGTTCGCTTCACGACACAATCCCCTCACCACTATTTACCACTTATTCCCCATAGTATTCTACCCACTTTCTCCCACCAATAATGGTCCT
>Ga0315905_10000573_pt1 | contig 39825 bp, 45 predicted proteins | sample LakEriMetagenome_5_FD_203522 | JGI IMG/M metagenome (GOLD analysis project Ga0315905, IMG submission 203522) | Freshwater fungal communities from buoy surface, Lake Erie, Ohio, United States - Buoy 4 MA121 | ecosystem: Environmental > Aquatic > Freshwater > Lake | place: USA: Lake Erie, Ohio...
TGCGTGCAAGCCTGCTGTTCCGCGACAACGTCAAGCAAGCCATCTCGTACGAGCAGACGCGCCTTGGTAGGTCGCTCAACCGTGATGAGAAGCAGCACGTCATTGACACGTTGTTGCTGGACCGTGCGTTTGACGAGTACGGAGAAAGCAATGTCATCGCAGCCATGACACCAGAACAGGCATCTGAGGCATACGCCGACATCGTGGCCGAGATTCCAACTGAGACGCAGGCACAGATTCGTACGGCATTGCAAGCCAACGGACAAGCTGTCAATCAGGCCAACATGGCGACTATGTACCTTGAGTACCAGCGCCGACAGAAGGCAAACCCATAATGCAGAACGAAGAAACGCCGACGGAAGTCAACCCGTTCCTTGAAATCGCTTCCAGCATGTATCAGAAGCCTGCGCAGCCCGTCGCGCAGCCTGACAACCCATTCATGGAATTGGCGCCATCTATGCGAGCCTTGTCGCAACCGCCGGCTATTGGATCGTTGTCAGCTGTCATGGGCATCAATCCAGACCAAGCCGCCGAGGCGACGAAACTGGGCAAGCCTCTAGGCATTGGTCAGGATTTGGGCTTGCGAAACATGGACGAACTGCGTCGGCGGTCGATGATTGCCAGCGTGCAACGCAGTGGTATGTTGCAGAACAACCCGCGCCTTGCGCAGTCGCTGCTTGACCCAGTGTTCGCAGCGCAGGCGCACGACGATCTGGACTCGTTGAACAAGACGTCGAGTCTGTTCGACACGGTCGCATCAGTTCTGGATGCACCGAATTGGTTCTTTGGTTTCAAGCCACAGGCTGACATTGTCGGTGGCGCGGAGCGTGGGACATTGATTGTTGAACGTGGCGAATTAGCATCTCGGCAGATGTTTGGTTCGGCAACGCCAGCTGACGTTGCACGCCTTGAGTTTCTTGATAAGCGTCTTGGATCGATCCCATCAGGCGGCATCGTGAGAATGACGGCAGAGGTTGTCGCCCAACAGTTGGCAACGGCTAGGTCTGTCGGAACTACCGCTCTTGCCGGAGCTGCTGCTGGTGGTGCTGTTCTTGGTCCAAAGGGTGCAGCAGCCGGGTTTGTTTCGTTTGGTGCCGGCGGCCTCATGGCAACCACGACGCAGACTGAGGCAGGAAACCTGTACCGCGATATGGTCAACGAGGGCGTTGATCCAGACACGGCTCAATATGCCGCCCTGACTGGCGGGTTGCTGAACGGCATCATTGAACTGGCCGGCGCCAAGATCGCTGCTGGTCCGTTCAAGACTTTGGCAACAAAGTTCATAAAGGAAAGTGTCGATGCGGCTATTGCCAAGCCAACTACTCGCGCAGCAATGGCGATTGCAGGCAAGGAATACACCAAACAGGTTGGCACAAACACCGCTGAGGAAGTTGGTCAGGAACTCGTGGCAATCGCCAGCGAGGAAATTGCCAAAGCAATGGACGGTATCGACAGCGAAACGTCATTCAAGGATGCAATGACGCGGCTGGTTGACGCTGGCATTGCAGGATTCCAAGGCAGCCTCGTGTTGGGTGGTATCGGCCCGACCGCAAACTTCGTCGTTGATGTCAAGCGTGCAGACGTCGCTGCCAAGCAGCAGGAGTTCTTCGACGGCCTCGACGCAGCCAAGAAGGACGGCAAGCTCCCCAAGCGCAACCTCGACGCCTACGAGGGTTTCCTCGCCCGGCAGGCCAAGGGTACGACTGCCGACACGGTTTACGTTGAGGCCGAGGCTGCGGCCCAAGTTCTCGCGCAGAGCGGCCTGAGCGCCGAACAGTTGGAGCAGTCGATCCCAGGCATCCGCGAGCAGTTGCGCAACGCCCTTGAGAATGGCGGCGACGTGACGATCCCCACGTCGGTCTACGGTGCTCGGCTCGCCGGCACGCCCCTTGGTGACGCGCTTCGCCCGCACGTTCGCTTGAGCCCGGAGGCTATGAGCGTTGCGCAGGCACAGGAGTTCAGCCGTAAGCGCGATGCGTTGCGCCAGGAAGCCCAGGCTGCTCTGGCCGAGCGGCAGGAAGCAGACGCCGCGTTTGTGGAGTCTGCCCAGAAAGTAGAGACGACCGTAGCCGATCAGTTGCGCCAGACGGGCATGCAGGACATTGAAGTCCGCGCCAATGCCGAGCTGTTCCGCGACCTCGCCGTGACGCAGGCTGCGCGTATGGGCATTACGCCTGAGCAGTTCTACGAGCGGTATCCGTACCGCGTTCGCGGACCCCAGGCGGTGCAGGAGGGGCAGCCGCTTGAGCAGGCCGTGAGACCGGAACTGATTGCGCAATTGACCGACTCTGAGGTGCGCGAACTAGCCGACTACGCATACGAGGTCGGAGCAATCCAGTCGGATCTTGACGCGCTAGAAACGGAGTTGGACAAGCGCGAGGTGGAAGAAGACGATCCGTCTGGTGGCGAGGAAACCATCAGTCCCTTTGGCGGAGAGGTAGAACCACAGATTACGACCGGATACGGCGTGGAAGAATTGATGCGGCAAGCGGCAACCCTAGCAAGGCAAGAGGGTTATACCACGCAACAACTTGGCGAATACATTCGCACTAGCGGCGACTTTGCCATGCTGACGCAAATGTCTCCTCGTCCCGAAGTCACAGACGAGGAACTTGGACGCGAAGCGTTTGCTGCACTAGAAGCCCACGAAGCACGTCTCGCAACAATGCGTGAGCGTTTGCGGCGTAACGGCGATGTCTTGCGGCAGTCTGCGGCGTTGCAACAAGCCTCCCGCATCGACGCCAACTACCTCGACGCCGTTGAGCGCGGCGACATGGCGACGGCGCAGCGCATGGTGGACGAGGCTGCGATGGCGGCCGGGTACACAATTCCCGTGTATCACTTCACCGAATCGGAACAGCCGTTTACAACCTTTGATATTCAACGCGGCAAGTCCGGACCTGGCATCTGGTTGACCAGTTCGCCGGAAGGTTGGTATGGCCGACGAATGGATCTTTATCTCAATCCCGGAAAGATTGAAAACGTAAAGTCACAGTTCGATCCAACATGGCGCGAAGGCGAGTTGAGCATTGAGGGGATCCTTGAAGGCGATCTAGAAACGATGTCTCGGCAGAACATCGACACGCTTCGCAATACGGAACAATATCTCTCTACGTTCTACGTCGCCACGCGACCGGAACAGGTGAAGTCTGCCGACCCGGTTGTGTACGACGAGGCTGGCAACGTCGTCCCGCTGTCTCGCCGCTTCGACATCACGAGTCCCAAAGTGTTTGAGCAGGCGGCACAAATACCTAAAGTTGATGGTGTTGCTCTGCGCAGAGCGATGAATCAGTACATCAGAAATGAAATCTATGCACGCGAACTGATAGAGGAAGTCAACCTTTTCGGTCTTGTGACGGAAGAGGAAGTTGATGACTTGTTGGACCAAGATGCCAAAAACCGCGTGGCCGGTGTGTCAAGCCGGGGTGGAGGATCTACTTCGCTCCCAAGTGAAATGGGTAGACGCGGCCAGCATCCATTGCTCGCTCTGGTCCGACAGCGCGAGAAGGAACGGCCAACAGCAATTCAACGACGTGATGCCTTTTATCTTGATGCCGTTCAGCGTGATGACATAGACCAAGCTGCATACATGGTGGACCAAGCTGCGTATGCGCAGGGATATCGGATTGAGGCATTCCACGGTACGGATGCAGAGGACTTCTCGGCGTTCAAGTATGGCGATACATACAACTGGGGACCAGCACTGTATTTCTCGCCGAACCGCGAATATGCGAGTGAGTACTTGGATCGCACCGGAGAAGGTGAGCCGCGTGTCATGCGCGTCAAGTTGCGCATTGACAACATGTTCAGCCCTGAATCAAATCCAGAGCATTTAGCGTTGTATCGCCGATTGACTCAAGAGGCTAGGGATGAGGGTTTGACCCATCAGGAATTTGAGATTAGTGGTCCACAGGGAACCAGCGTCAAGTATGGCAATACGGGTTTGTCAAACCTCGTTACCTACACCGATCAATGGTGGCTGGTAGAGAAGTTGTGGCGCGAGGGCTTTGACGGTTTCCGCACCACAGAGGCTGACGGCGAGACGGTCGGTATCGCCGTTCGCGACCCGTCCCAAGTCAAACTCGCCGACCCCGTCACCCGCGACGAGTCCGGCAACGTCGTCCCGCTGTCTCGCCGCTTCGACATCACGAGCCCCAAGGTGTTTGAGCAGGCTCCTGTCAGCCCAGGCTTCTACTCCGCGCTCGCCAAGGCAGTCGATGCAATCGACGCCAAGAGCCTTGCGCCGTCCGGGTGGGGGCAGGTCATTCAGTCACTTGTCAACAAGGGTGAAATCAAGGACAAAGAAGTTGTCTGGAGCGGGCTGAAGGACTGGCTCGCAATGCAGGATGGCAAGGTCACGAAAGAGTCTGTGGCCAAGTTCCTCGAGACCAACGGCGTGCGTGTGGAGCGCGTGCAGCTCGGTACTAGGACGAAGTTCGGTCAATACACACTTCCTGGTGGCGATAACTACCGCGAGGTGTTGATTACGCTGCCTTCGGTAATTACATCAAGGGCAGCAGAGCAAGCGCGATACAACGAATTGGTCGCTGCTGGATTCCCACTTATGGAAGCCCAGCAGATCGCTAGTGAAACTGCGGAAGACATACAAGACAGACAACTAGAACTGCGAAAACAGCAAGAGCCATACGAATCTAACGTAGGTGAATTTGTTCGCATCATTTCTGGCGCCGTTGAAGGAATGCCAAGTCCATTTACAATGTTCCAATGGCTCAAGGATCATCCGAGCAAGGCTGAATGGCAACCAGAAATCAATGCATGGATTGATGACGTTGGTGGTGATTTCAGGTCATTTGTCGAAAACCGTGGGTGGTTGAACGACCTTGAGAAGTTCCAGAATCTCAACGTTCAAATAGAAGCATTGCGAGCGGAGCGTCGTATTCGTGAGCGCGAACAGCAAGGGTTCAAGAGCAGCCACTGGGACCAGCCGAACGTCCTCGTCCACTTCCGACTGAACGACCGCGTCGATGCGGACGGCAAGCGCGTGCTGTTTGTTGAGGAGATTCAAAGCGACTGGGGACAGGCCGGGCGAAAAATCGGGTTTGTTCCGGCAGTTGTTGACCGACAGGCAATCATTGATGAACTCGCTGCGGCTCAGGCGGAACTTGCAGCATCGGTTCCAAACACCGAAGCACAAGCAGACGCATATGAGCGTGTTGAGCGCGCTGAAGAGGCATACAACAAAAAGATCAACGAGGCAGTTATTCCACGTGCGCCGTTCGTTGAAACTACGGACGGCTGGCTAGCCCTTGCGCTGAAGCACATCATGCTTGAGGCTACGCAGGGCAACTACGACCGCGTAGCGTTTATCAACGGGAAGCAGAGCGCGGATCGATATGACCTGAGCAAGCAGGTCGAAAAGATTGAGTGGGTAGGTGACACCACGGGTCGTGCAGCAAAGCGCGTCACCATTACGCCAATCGACGGTAATGACTTCGCTTTGCAAGTTGACAAGTCTGGAACGGTTACTGGATCTACTTCAGTAGGTGGTCAGCAGCATTTGAACAAGCGCCTATACGAAGTGTTGCCAGAAGAAATCGCCGATCAAATTATGGAGCAGGATGGCGGTTCCATTACTGGCGACGGCCTAAAGGTTGGCGGCAAGGGTATGCGAAAGTTCTACGACGAACTCGTACCCATAGCAGTCACCAAGCTCCTGAGGAAGTACGGCGGCGGGAAGCTGGTGCAGGTAGCAATGGCTACTGAGCGTCGTGTCACCAACGATGAAATCATGGCTGCGGAACGGAGAGGTGATTGGACCGAAGCAGAACGCCTAACGGCCATTATGGAACGGCAGGAACTTGGTCGTGGCGAAGCACCTACCGGAGCGACTGTCATTGGAAATCAGCCCGGCTTCCCCGTCACGCCCGAGATGGTCAAGAAGTTGGAGTCTGGCCTTCCGCTATTCCAAGCGGCCCGCGCCCCACGTGGCGACTTCGACCCAGCCAAGCTGATGACCACGCTCCGGGAGGGGCGTGACTTCAGCACATTTGCGCACGAGACGGCTCACTTCTACCTGACCATTCTCGCAGACATCGCCCGCAGCGCCACCGCGCCGGAGCAGACGAAGGCGGACATGGATGCGCTGCTCGCGTGGTTCGGGATTGAGGGAGCTACGCCGGCGGAACGTTTGGCGAAGTGGTCGAGCCTGACCATCGACCAGCAGCGCCAGTACCACGAGCAGTTCGCGTACTCGTTCGAGATTTACCTGCACGAGGGCAAGGCGCCGAGCGTGGAGATGCAGTCGCTGTTCAACCAGTTCGCCGCTTGGTTGAAGCGCGTGTACAAGTCAATCCGCGACGAGTTGAACGCGACGTACAAGGCGCAGTTTGGTCGTGACCTGCCGATGATGAGTAGCGAGATCCGGCTCGTCATGGACCGCATGCTGGCGACCGACGAGCAGATTGCCCGCGCCCAGGCCGTGCGTGGGATGAAGGTGATGTTTGAGACGCAGGAACAGAGCGGGATGCCTGATGCTGAATGGGCTGCCCTCAAGATCCTTGAGCAAGAAGCGACCGACGCGGCAACGTCTGAACTCACGAAGGCCACGCTCAAGGAGTTGCAGTGGTACAGCAACGCCCAGAGCAAGTACCTGCGCGAGATTCAATCCAAGCACGACCGCGCCCGCAAGGAGATCCGCGAGGAGGTTTCGGCGCAGGTGCAGTTGGAGCCTGTGTACCGGGCGATGGAGTTCCTGAAGAAGGGGACGATCCGCACGGACACCGGGGAGGTGACGGCGGCCACGGGCGCGTTCAAGCTTGATCTCGCCAAGGTGCGTGCGATCATGCCGGCGGGGTTCGACCCAGCCAGCCTCAAGTACGGCAAGTACGGGATGGTGCAGGAAGGCGGTATTGACCCCGACATGGCGGCTGGGATGTTCGGCTACGGCAGCGGGGTGGAACTCATCAACGCCATCCTCGGCGCCAAGCCGATCAAGGAGGAGATCGACGCCCGTACCGACCAGCGGATGCTGGACGAGAACTCCGACCTGGCGACCCCGGAGGCCCGTCAGGCAGCCGTGGACATGGCGATCCACAACGATTTCCGCGCTCGCATCATTGCGGTTGAGCAGCGGTGGCTGGAAAAGAGCACCCGCCCTGTCAACGACATGATGCAGGCGGCCCGTCAGGTCGCTCAGGACATCATCGGCGATGTAGTTATCCGGACTCTCAATCCGAGGCGCTACGAGGCCGCTGAGGCCGAGGCAGCGCGGACGGCTACCACGGCCTACCGGGAGCCGCAAGATCCTGTAACGGCGGGACGGGCCGCAGAAACGAAGGCTTACAACGAAGCCATTGCTGCGGGTCAAACTCCATTTGAGGCAACCGTAACGTCTACACAAGCTGGCGTGGAGGCCAGTGTCAAGGCTACGGAGCGTCTTGAGGAGTTCCGCGCCAAGTACGGCGGTCGGGAGCCGGCTGAGGTTGCCCGCCGCGCCAAGCGCCAGCAGCTCGTCCAGAACCAGTTGGCCCGCGAGGCCATGCTGGCGAAGGAGGAGATCGCTGTCGCTGGCAGGGACTTCCGCAAGTTCTTCCGCTCCGACGAGAAGTTGGCAAAGACCCGCGACATGGCTCCGATCATGGCGGCACGGGCCATCCTGTCGTACTACGGGTACGGCAAGCGTGGCGAGTCGCCCGCCCAGTACCTCGAGCAGTTGCGCACCTACGCGCCCGACCTGTACGACGGGATCGCGCCCATCGTGCTGAAGTCTCTTTCAGGCACTACTGACTACCGCGACCTCACGGTCACCGAGTTCCGGGTCTTGCGCGACACGGTGCAGGCGTTGTGGGCCCAGGCTCGTCGTGACCGCCAAATCACGGTAGAGGGCGAGCGTGTGGCGCTCGACGTCGTCCTGAAGGAGATGGCGGATCGGTTGCAGGCCATCGGCGTCGGCGAGCGCGTCGGCCAGCGCCAAGCCCCTAGTGCCGTCGATCAGGCTAATCGTCATCTGCTTGGCCTGCGTGCGATGATGAGCCGCGTCGAGGCTTGGGCTGACGCACTCGATGGCATGGCCGGTCCGGGAGCGTTCACTAAGTACCTGTTCCGCCCAGTCAAGCAGGCGGTCGATGCGTACCGGATTGAGCGCAACAAGTACGTGGAGCGTTTCGTCAAGCTGCTGGACGGCATCGATCTGCCCGTCGGCAAGATCGCGGCACCGGAACTTGACTACACGTTCGGCAACGGCAACGGGGGCATCGGCAGGGCAGAACTGCTTGGAGCCCTGATGCACACTGGTAACGAGGGCAACTACCGCAAGTTGCTGCTCGGTCGTGGCTGGGGCGAACTCGACGCCGATGGCAATCTGGACGACAGCCGATGGCGGTCGTTCGTCGCCCGGATGATCGCCGAGGGCAAGTTGACCAAGGCTGACTATGACTTCGTGCAGTCGATCTGGGATCTGCTCGAGGAAATCAAGCCGCTTGCCCAGCGGGCTCACTTTGACATGTACGGCTTTTACTTCAAGGAGGTGGAGGCCACCGAGGTCGTGACGCCGTTCGGGACGTATCGGGGCGGCTACGTGCCGGCGGCCACCGACAAGTTCATGGTGCAGGACGCCCGCATCAATGAAGACCTAGATGCTTTGGATGGTGACTGGCGAAATTCGCTGCCGTCCACTGGTGCCGGATTCACGAAGGGCCGCGTTGAGTACAACGAAGCGCTGTCGCTTGACCTACGCCTGATTGCCACGCACACCGACGCGGTGCTGCGGTTCTCAATGATTCAGCCGTCGGTAAGGGATGCAAACAAGCTTCTGACGGATCGTGATTTCGCAGCCTTGCTGGCACGGTTTGACCCTACTGCATACCAAATGTTGTTGAAGCCGTGGCTTATGCGTGCTGCCCGACAGCAGGCCACAGAGCCTGGTAGGTGGAAGGTTGCCGACAAGTTCTGGGGCGGCGTGCGGTCCCGGGCCGGCGTGGCGACGATGTTTGCCAACCTGCGCAACGCACTGCAACAGTTCACGGGTTGGTTCCCGTCGCTGCTCAAGGTCAAGCGGCGCTATCTGCAATCGGCCCTGATGACGTACCTCGGATCGCCCAAGCAGACCGCCGAGGCGGTTGCCCGGTTGTCGCCGTTCATGGCTGACCGGATGCGGAACCAGATGTTTGAGCTCCAAGGCACGATGAACGAACTGCTGCTCAACCCGAGCAAGTATGAGAAATTGCAGAAGTGGTCGAGCAAGCACGGCTACTTCTTGCAGCAGGCGTTCCAGAACATGGTGGATATCACGACCTGGCAGGGTGCCTACAACCAGGCGCTCGCCGAGGGTGAAACGCAGGCCGAGGCCGTGGCCCGTGCAGATGCCGCGGTACGCCTGACGCAGGGCAGCCTGAGCCCTGAAGATAAGTCCATGTTTGAGGTCGGGACACCGTTCTACAACACGTTTGTGCAGTTCACCGGGTATTTCAACATGCTCGCCAACCTGAACCTCGGCGAGTACCAGAAGACGGTGCGCGACATGGGATGGCGTAGTGGCAAGGGCCGACTGATCTACATCTACGTCATGGGCATGCTGTTGCCGGCAATCGTGTCCGATGCCATTGTCCGCAGCCTCGGAGGAGGATGGGATGACGAAGACGAGGACGGCTATCTGTGGGTGTTCATGGACTGGTTCTTCGGAAGTCAGGTTCGCATGGGGGCGGCGCTGCTGCCGTTCGGCAGCACGGCTTATACGGCGATTACTACGGCGTTCAACGACAAGCCGTACGACGACCGCATTACGACTAGCCCGTCCATCGCGGCGCTTGAGTCGGCCACCATCGGCACTAGCAAGGCCATCATCGCCGTGACCGACGAGGACAAGGACGTGACGGGCCGCAACGTTCGTGACGTCCTAACGCTCATCACGCTGCTGACCGGCGTCCCGGTGTCGGCGCTCGGTCGCCCTGCCGGATATCTAGTAGACGTTGAACGCGGCGAGATCGAACCCGAATCGGGCTACGATATGATTCGGGGGATGATTACGGGCACCGCCACGCCGGAGAGCAAGCGATGACGATTAGCAGCACGACGCGAATCGCTGGGCCGTTCATTGGTAATGGGACCGCCAGCGCGTTCCCGTTCACGTTCAAAGTCTTTGCTGCCACGGACTTGGACGTCATCAAGCTGACCGTCAGCACGGGCACCGAGAGCACGCTGGTGCTCACGACCGACTACACGGTGTCGCTCAACGGTGACCAAAACAGCAACCCAGGCGGCACGGTCACCCTGACCGCCGGCGCACTGGCGTCGGGATTCACGCTGACGATCACGTCGGACATCGCCAACCTCCAGCCCACGGACCTGACGAATCAGGGCGGGTTCTACCCCGAGGTCATCACCGACTCGTTGGACCGAGCAACGATCCAGATCCAGCAGATCGCCGACATCGGCGACCGGACGCTGAAAATCCCGATCTCGGACGGAACGCTCAACATGGAGCTGCCGACAAAGACTGAACGCGCCAACTCGTTCCTGTCGTTCGACGCCAACGGTCTGCCGTCGGTCGTGACGGCTGGCTCGAGCGGTGCACCGGCCACGATCACGCGGCAGGTGTTCAGCGGCACGGGCTCGCAGACGGTGTTCACGTTGGCAAGCGACCCCGGTGCGCTCGGCAACAGCGCCCAGGTCTACATCGGCGGCGTGTACCAGCAGCGCAGCACGTACACGATTGCCGGCACGACGCTGACGTTCTCGGCTGCTCCGGTGGCCGGGACCGACAACATCGAGTTCGTCAACTTCCTGACGAGCAACATCGGCGCGACCAGCGCGGACCTCGTCACCTACACGCCGAGCGGAGTCGGCGCGGTCGCCCGCAGCGCGTCGAGCAAGTTCGGTGAAACAGTCAGCGTCAAGGATTTCGGGGCGGTTGGCGATGGCGTGGCGGATGATCGTGCCGCCTGCCAAAAGGCAATTAACTACATCAATTCCATCGGCGGCGGAACCGTGATATTCCCGCCAGGCACATATGGAATGTCGGCATCGTCTGTGATTGCCGGTATTGATACGTATCTCTCGTTGAATGGGTACGCAAACATTCGTCTCATTGGACATGGCGCGACATTGGTTTCAACATATTCGTCGCTTGTCAACCATCGTGTTTTCTTCAATCTGCATGATGCAATTGACGTTGTAATTGACGGATTTCGGATGCAAGCCGCATTTGCGCGCACGGCTGGTACTGCAACTGTCACAAACTATTCAGCAGCCGCATTTTCCATTGCCGCTGATACCAGAGCATGCGGAAACATCTGCATCAGCAATTGTGACATTGAGAGCGTGTACTACGGCATGGTCGTTAAGCCGAACAACACAACAAACCGAGTCCGCAATATCGCGCTCAACAACATCCTCATCAAGAACGCCTACTACGGGCTGAACTTCCAAAACCAAGGCGACAATGTGTCCGTCGTGAACATGCACACGGACAATCTCATTCGTTCTTACTTCCCGTATGGTGTCGATTCCCACTCGATTGAATACACGTCCGTCAACGGAGATGTCTTTACCGATTGCCTAATCAAGGCATACCAGTACGACACGACGAACATTCATGTCAAGGTAAGGATTAGGAACAACAGTTCTGCCAATGCGAAATGCACCATTGAGTCGCAGCACGATCCGGCAACGCAGCCGATTCCGGCCAAGCTACAAAACATCACGGTCGATTTCGATGATGCCAACAGCACCGGATCGCTCTCAATTCGGTTTGCGTATTACCAAAACTCGGTCCAGACGGCAACGACCGACAATTTGTTGTTCGATAACATCACGTTGCGCGGACGCTGCCGGAACGTGATCGACAACTCGGTAATCCAAAGAGCCACCATCGCCAGCGCCGGCGGATTGCTGAACATCGACAATCTCCAATGCGACGGCGGAGACACGCGGCCTGCTGTCTACAACGAGAATGGATTCTACCGGCTGGTTGATACGGCTGATGCAACCGGTGACCCGGCAACGCTCGTTCGTGGATTGCAGGTTGCCTCCGGAAACGCAACGAACGCGAACTGGCCGCTGGTCGGAACGCCAACGGCATCGTCATGGTCCGCTTTCATTGCAGGTGGCAATTTCTCCGCCATGCAGTTTGCGAAGCCGGACACACACCAAGGTCTATGGGTACGGCAGAAGCGCGGAAAGAACGCCATCGGTGCATGGACGAAGCTTCCCGGAGAGAACCGATCCTCGTTTACCCCGAATCTTAGGTTTGGCGGCAACAACGCAAGCATGACCGGGACGTTCGTCGGTCAGTACCACAAGATCGGCAGATTCGTGTTTCTCTCGGTGGACATCACTCTGACCGCCAAGGGATCAAGCACGAGCAATGCCACAATCGGGAATCTGCCGTTTACGTTTCTTGCCGGGATTTTCCCGGTCGTGAACGTCGTCGTTTACGCGAACGGAGCTTCAATTACCAGTGCTCCCACCGGATACATTGACCCAGGCTCAAACGACATAAAGCTGTTTCTGCAAACCAGTACAGGATTGTCAGCAATGACAGATGCGAACTTCACGAATACGACCCGCATCTTCGTTACGGCGGTTGGCATCACCGACAATACATACGAGTGAAAAAAAGGAAACAAGTATGGCTCTTTCGATGTCCGTTACCCATCGTGATGTTCCGGTTGCGAATGCTTATTGCCGAGTTCGTTCCGTTGTCGTGAACAAGACATCCATGACGTTCGATGTCACCTGGGCAGCCACGTCATCAGCAATTCCGTTGCTTATGACGGAGTACGCATCGACATACGATTTGTTCGGAGACAACCCGATCCGCCAGGCTTACCTCTACCTCAAGACGCTGCCAGAGTTCGCCAACGCCGTGGATTGCTAACCATGCCCATGACCAAACCAACCTCTGAACAGGTCACGTTCCTCGCCGCTGGCTCCGGCGCGATCCAGCGCACTGCGCTCGAGAAGCTCCGCGATGTCGTGAGCGTGAAGGACTTCGGGGCGGTTGGGGATGGCGTGGCGGATGACACGGCGGCGATTCAGGCGGCCATCACGGCATCATCGTATGTGGTGTTTCCGACTGCAACATATCGCATCACATCAACGATCACCTTGACCGGGAACAAGACGCTTGAATCAGACAACGCCACCATTGCAAAGGATTTCAATGGCGTTGGTTTGGCGTTTACTGGCGGTTCGTCGTTCAACTACATCGTTGGAACGCTGACGATCAATGCAGTTGGATCGTTCGTTGCCAGTACTGGATCTCCGAGCGCAAATCCAAGTGCACATGGCGTTACGATCACCAACAACCGAGTCATCATCGATGGAAGTTTGGTTAGCAACAATCACCAAGGAAACGGGTTGTTGTTTACTAGTAGTTCCGCCAACTCAAATCGGTGCATACTGACAGACGTTCGATGCACTGGTAATGGTGTGAATGGGATTCGGTTCAGCGGAACAAATGACAATGCTGCGGTCTGGAAAGTTGGTTTGTTCTGCACCTCAAACCGCGAGTCTGGCATTTATTTCGACAACGATTTCATCGGTCGCAGTTGGGACGGATTCGTTTACTGCGAAGGCAATGCAATCGATGGAACGTCGGACCAGTTGTATATCGGCAAGTTGCGCGGCTCCAGGTTGTTCGTCTACGCAGAAGAAACGGTTAGCACCGGATACGAAATCTTCATTGGTGCCAACTGTGAGTTTCTTGATGTCGTGGATACGAGAGAAACCGGGAGTGTCAACAATGCTGCTCTTTCATGCAGTATATCTAGGGGAAACAAGCAGCTCGTAGTTGGCGACACGTCGTTCTACGGGTACATCGACTGCGTAAACCTGACGAACAGCAGTGCGAAGTACGCCGACCTGGTCTACGAAACCTCAGAAGGAACGATTGCCAAGGATCGCATCCGCGGATCACGCTCGTTGGAGCGTTTCGTAATTAATCCGACCAACGACCAAGGAACGCATTCAACCCAAGAAGTTGCACAGCGCACGTTTGCCGCATATGGCAATGTCGGGATTGATCGAATTACTGGTGCAAATGGAACTTTGACTACTCCAAGCGCAAAGAGTGTCGGCGAAGTAGTTGTGCGCCAGCAATTTGCAATTCAGACTGCGGCAACGACTGCATATGACGCAGTCAGTGTTCGATTGGATGCGACAAGCATTGGCGGTGGGAACAAGGCGAGCGGCAACCTGATCTGGTCAACGACGGCAAACGGCGCGTCTTCGCAGACGGATGCCATGCAACTGACGCAGGACGGTAATTTTGAGATCCTCCAGAACGGCAAGGGAATCCGCCTGCGCCAGCCAGACGGAACAATAAGGCTCGTCAACGTAAACAACAGCGGAAACCTGGTAGTGACCTAACCATGACCTCCCCCCACCACGACGAACTGTTCCTCGCCATTGGCCGCCTAGAAGGCAAGGTCGATTCCCTGCTCGCCATGCAGCAGATGGCGCAGGACGAGCTCAAGGACCACGACGCACGGCTGCGCAACCTGGAACACGCTCGTGGGTACATCATGGGGGTGTCGGCGGCGATTGGCGCAATCGTCAGCCTAGCGGGCAGTTGGCTCGCTAAACTAGTGAACTGAGGAACACACATGTCAAGCTTCCCGGCTACCACCTTCAATAACACGCTCCAGACTGGGTATGGCAGCCCGCTGTACATCATCCAGACTGACATCACCAAGACGCTTGAGTCGCCAAACTCGATCAACGAGATCATCGACGGCACCGAAGCTGATGCTGCGTATAGCAATATCCTGAAGGTGCCAGAAGGAGCGATTGGGTTCACTCCGTTTCTGGTTGTCAATGCGACGGTTAGCGGGAGCACTACGGCGCTCACGGAACTCGATGTCAAGGTCACTACCGCTAGCGGCAATCCGCTTCGCTATTACTTCATTGGTCGTATTCCTGAGGTGTCGCCTCCGTACCGATACGGTGCTAGTGACGCAAATCTTGCGTCTGCGCTCCAGCCGAGTTCGTACGGTTTCTGGCATGGATTGGGTGCATGGCGTTTGGTTACCAGCACTGCACCAGGCACGTCTAATTTTGTAATGTACGGTGACGCGAACAATCTATCCGCTGGCCCAGCAGCGTATAGTGTTCCGACGGCCAGCGGCAATGATCGGCAGTTCGTTGCAAGCCTGTTGTTCGCTCGCGCAAATACTGGGTTTGAGACGCTGCTTGGCCTGACGAGCTACCCTGGCTCCATTAGCACCGTACCATCGCACGTCGTCAGCAACAGCGGTGTGGTGCCTCTTCTTGGCTGCACGCATATCACGGCGTTTGGGGCGCACAGCGGTACTGCACCGACCATCGCGATAACGGCAACCGCCACCACCGGAACGATCACAGTCAACAGCACGGCGCTGGCGATTCGATTCATTGGCGAGGGATGCTGAGGCTGATCTGCATCATTGCGCTCATGGCTGCTTGCAGCCCCGTGCAGCGCATTGCAAACCGTTCCAATGAGATCCGGGCTGAGGCCCAGACTCTGCGTCACCACGGCCAGCAGGCCGACGACGCTGTTGTTGTGCACCATGCCGATGTCATTGACGGGCTGGCCGCCGACATCCACGGCGAGCTGCCGGGAGTGCAGGACAAGGTTCCGGCTTGGCTGTCTACCCTGAAGTGGTGGGGGATCGCGTTGGCCGGCGTGGCGGTGGCGTTTGTCCTGTGGCAGTCCGGGGCGTTTACGGCCATGAGGATCGCCATCGGGTGGCTGCCGAGGCGCCAGGTTGCCACGGCTGAACTGGCTGCTGATATGCTAGACCCGTCCCGCCCGGAATCCGAGCGGGAGTTTGTGGCGGCGATGCGGGCGCGTGACCCGGTCTTCGATGCCGCCTATCGCCGACTCAAGAAAGGCAAACGATGATCCTCGCCTCTGCGTTCTCCGACTTCCTCGGCAACATCTGGTTCGCCGGCCTCGCTCTCGTCCTCGGCGTTGGCGCCGGCTGGGTGCTGCGAGGCAAGTACGGCAGCAAGATCTGAGACAAATCCCGCCATATGGTGGGCAGGCCCGGCGCGTAGCTCCATGCGTGTCGGGCCTGTTGTCGTAATGGAAAGCCCCCGGCTTCCCGCATCATGCGTTCCACCGGGGGCGAGGATGAGACTGAGACGTTTGTTCAGCGTACCCGCAGGCTGGTTCCGCGCTCCATCAGAGAGCATCCGACGACCTCCTCGCCGGCCTCGAGCGCTTGGCGGATGACGTCGGCGTCAGGCTCGCGCTTCACGCGCACGAACTTGCCGTCCCACAGGTCCATCGCGGTCGGGTCGATGGCGACGGGCTGCTTGCCGCCGTTGCGCTGGACGCTGATCTTGAACCGCTCGGTGTCGATCTTCAGGCGTCCGGTGCCCTCCATTGCGCTCTTGAGTCGTTCCTTGAGGCGTTCGGCCAGCGCCGAGTCGCAGCCGGCCAGTTCCCGCATGCGGCGGGCCTCGGCGGTACGGGCCTCGGCACGGGCCTCCAGCTCCTTGATGACGAGGACGTAGTCCTCGGCTTTATCAGTGAGGGCGGCGTCAAGCCCTTCGAGGACGGCGGCGAGTTCGGCCTGCACCTCCGGCGATTCCGGAGTGTCGAGCAGGCGGTCAACGATGGTGGCGAGGTCAGTCGAGATGGCGTACAGGCTCATATGTAATCACCTTTCAGAACGGGAGTTCGGTGGTGGGAGCGGGTACGGTCACGTTGGGCTGCCGCCAGCGCATGATGGTGAGGGTGCCGTTGACACGGGAGAGCTCGAGCGTACCCTCGCCGGCGTCCTTGGCGAGCGTCACGAACTCGGGAACGTCGGTTGTGATCCACGCGGTGCCGTGCTCGCCGTCGATCTGGATGGCAACGGGCTTGCCCTTGCGCTCGGCCACGCGCAAAACAACTGCCTTGCCCTCCCAGTTGTCCGGGTACTTGTCGGCGGGCGCAGACGGCCTAGCAGGCTCCTTGACGGCCTCGACGGTCTCGATGGGCCTCGGGGCTGGCGCAGCCTTGGCAGGGGCAGGGGCGGGCTTGGCGAGGCTGCTAGTGCGGTCCTGACGGTCTTGCTCACCGTCCTCGTCCTCCTCGCCGACGATGCCGGCGATTGCGGCGGCGCTGTACCGGCGCAGGTAGGTGCAGATCGACCCGAGGGTCTGGACGGTCGCACGCTCAGGGAACGGCATGCTGACCGTCTCGGCGATGAACTCTCCGCTGGTGTGCATTACGGTCGTCTCGACCGACACCATGCCGTTGTCGGTGTTGATCGACTGGACGAGCGTCAGCCCCTGCGCAGCGAACGGAACGCGGATGGCGTTCAGGATCGCGCCCAGGCTGGCGTAGCGGTTCTTGAAGTGCGGGTTGACGCTGTCAAGGTTTGGGTTCTTGATCTGAGTATTGGCGAGTGCCAGCGAACTGGCGAGCGCCCCGATGGTTTGACTCGTACGCATGTGCATCCTCAATGTGTGTCGAACACCACGTTCGACGCTGGAACTGTATACAGTCCCTTATACGCTGTCAACGGTCCGCGTAAGAAATCGTGACAAAGGTTTCTGACTGCGACCCGTAACGCTTATGTGCGTTCAGCCAAATGACTTGCGAGTCATCGACCATCACGACCCCGGTCAGACCGTCCAGCAGGGCTCGGCACAGCTTGTCGATGTCAGGCTTGCCGGGGTGCAGCGGCGCGGTCTTGGTGAGTTCGCCGGCTTTGCGCCAATGACTCTTTGGCCGCTCAAACACGAACTCGGCGCTTATGGTGCAGGCAGCCTCAGCCGGCGGCCCGACCCAGGCACGCCCAGCCTCATAGGCAACGGCGGCTCTCCACGACTTCAGGCGCTTGCACTGGTCGAACATCACCGTCCGCCCGTTCCGCAGGCGTACCAGGCGCTTGCTCCCTTGTGGTGCTGCCATACCCGGCACGGTGAATTCGATCAGGCGTACGCTCATAGGTCAGGAGTTTCTGCTTGAGCTCGTTGCACCCTCGCATGAGGAGCGCCATCTCGTTTCGCAGGTAGATGATTTCATCGCGTGCCTCGGCCAAGATCGGGCTGACGAACGGCTGGACATCAATGCGGTCGATGATGTCCTCGTCAGTCTCTGGCATCACGTGTCCCTGTGCATATATCGCAGTGTGTCCTGATGCTTGGTCATCAGATCCTGTAGCGCGATGCGGGCACGCATGTGCGATGCACGCAAATCCTCGATGCGTTGCTCGAGCAGGCTTGCCTGTAGCGTGCGCAAAGCCAAGGCAGTACGGCACTCTCGCACCAACGTGACACCGTCTAGGTCAGGCGCGTTGCCGGCGAGGTACGAATCAATCCGGCGCATCAGGTCGTCGTGCATCATCGTCCTCAATGATAGTGGTGCGCCAGATAGCGATTTGCATTGGTGCGCTAACGCGAACCTTGGTCGCCTTCGTGCTGCTCGGCCTGAACACGGCGACAACCTTGTCCTCAAGCGTCAGGATGGCGCTTTCCCCACCCTTCAGCGTCAGGACCACGGTGCCAAAGTCAGCCGGGATGCGTGTCTGCCTCAAGGTCATGTTGTGCCTCCTTGCACATGGTTATTTCGAAACAATCCCAGCCGCGCTGCTTGGCGTAGTCGTGTGCGGTCTGCGCTCCTAGACACACGCTCGGCCTAAGGAACGACACCTCCCGCCTCGCCTCGTCGCGCTCTACTCGGAGGCGGTCGATAGTGTCGGCTGCTTCGTCCGCGATCAGACTCATGCAGTCGCGGCGGAGTCGTGTCGTAATGTCATCACTCACGGCTGTCATCCTTCCTCCAGAACACGCGATTGAATTCCTTGCGGATCTTGTCGCAGATGTTCGACCGCTCATCAAACATGTCGTGCGTGTTCCCATGTCCATCAACAACCTTGTCGTAGTTGCACAGAACTCCCTCCACGATTGCCATAGTGCGGTTTAGAACTTTGTTCCTTGCGAATCCGTCACGTTCTCCCATGTCGCGCTTGGTGAGCCAGTCCGCATACTCAGCGCACTGTTGTTCGTCTCGGTCGTTGACACGTCGTAGCAGTCGCAGCATGCGTTCTTCGCCAGGCATATCCATGCTGGCTCGCAACTCCTCAATCTCGCCGATGGCCTCTGTTGCAATACTGTTGACCTCGGTGTATTCGCCAACTCCCAACAACTCGGCCAGTGCCGCGATTGGTTCTTTGGTTTCGTTTGCCATGTGGTTCCTCAGAACGGGATGTCGGTATCGGGAAGCGGACGGTGATTGGCCTGCTTGGCCGGCGCTGCGGGTGCATCCTCGCGCTCACGCGGAACGCTGAACTTCAGCGAAAGCATCTCGGTCCCCTTGCTCGTGGTCTTCGTCCAGGCTGCGATCTCCATGACCACCCCATTGACCATGCAGTTCCCGCGCCAATCAGGCTGGCGGTCGTGCTGCTTGCGGTTCTGGAACATCGCTCCGGTGTCAGGCTTCGGTTCGTAGCTCATGTGTGCTCCTTCTGGTTAGGGGTCTGACTCTCATACGCGGCGATACGCTCGCCGATCCATGCCATGCAGTTGCAGGCCATCGAGTTCCCGAGTGCCTTGTACCTAGGCCCGTCTGGGCATGCCTCGGCAGGCTTGCCACGGTACGGGATCATCGTCCAATCGTCGGGGAATCCTTGCAGTCTCTCGCACTCGCGAGGCGTGAGGCGACGGACAGTCATCGACTGCGCCACCGCCGCATGGGCCGCGTTGTCCTTGGCGAGCGTGTGGCACGGGTCGCCAGGTACGCGGTTCTGACGATTCACCGGGGCGGTGATCTGAAACAGGTCGTAGGGGACGGGAGCTACTGGGATATACGCTCCGTGCCCATCTAACTCGGTGTGCGACCGAAGGCCACGAGTGCCAAGCGTTGATGCAACAGGTTGCACTACCAAAGACTCGCTGCCTGCCCCGCAATCACCGCCACTAGCTCGCAAGATTCCTCCAACATCATCTTGCACGAACTTACCGATAGCATTAGATCGCACGGTAGTCGGCTGCGCGATCATCGTGCAAGTCTCGTAATCCTGCCGTTTCATCTCGCCAGTTGTGATGCAGCGAGCAACGCCGCCTTCAGCATCGGAGGCAGAGCCTTTCCGCGTCTTTCGGCGCGCCTCAAGATGCCGCTGCAAGCCTTCGGCGAGAGCGAGTACTTCTCCGGCAGCGGCCCCGTTTCCAAGACATCCGACAACGAACACACGTCGCCTGCGCTGCGGAACGGCTCGGGGCCATCCCCCCACTCGCAGGTATTGAGCGTCAAGCACCCGGTAGGCCCACTCATACCCGAGTTGCCCCAGCGCCCCGAGGAAGGTGCCAAAGTCCCGTCCTCCGTTGGATGACAGGACGCCGGGGACATTTTCCCACACGAGCCATCTCGGGCGCAGTCGATCAGCGATTGCCAAGTAGGTGAGCATGAGGTTTCCGCGTGGGTCGGCGAGTCCTTGTCGCAACCCGGCGACGCTGAAGGACTGACAGGGAGTTCCTCCGACCAGAAGGTCGATTGCACCTCGGGTGATGGGCCACGATTCATGTTGAGTCATGTCTCCGTAGTTGGGAATGTTGGGGAAGCGATGCGCGAGCACCGCTGCCGGGAAGGGTTCGATCTCGCTAAATCCTACGGGTGTCCAACCGAGATGCTCCCAAGCTACGCTCGCGGCTTCGATTCCGCTGCACACGCTCAAGTACCGCATCGTGCGTACTCCCTTGCGACCTTGGCCGCGTAGCCGTCCGTGGCTCTCCGGCGCGTTCCGATTGCGCCCCGTGGCCCTCCGTTGTGGATTCTCGACACCGTGTCAATCGACCAATCCTGCGCGTAGCGCGAGAGGTAGGCGATGACAACGCGCCTGGCGTATTCCGGATCGGTCACGTCGGTGTACGGGCGCGAGCGCAGCGACTTGTCGTATTCGCATGCGTCCTGCCAGTACACCTCCCAGATCTGGAAACGACCAAGCGCCTTCCCGTTGTCTCCGACGGCACGGTCAGGCTTACGCTCGCCGCCAGTTTCGACGGCTGCGATGGCTGACAGGATGCGGTTGACGTCGGTGCTGGCAGGCGGCGGCACGACCAGCGCCGCAGCAATAATGGAGGCGATCATTCCCGGCTCCTCGGTTGCTCGCGCATCAGTTCCTTCTCGCAGCCGCGAGCGTCGAACGCAGCCGTGATGCCGGCGGGCAGGTCAGGCATGTGCATCTGATGGCCGTTGACGAGAACGCCCTCAAGCGTCCACGTCAACAAACCCCACGCATTTGACGGGTAGGAATTGCCGTGCTGGTCGAATTGCTCATACGACTCCTCAAACCAGTGAGCGGTGATGATGCCGACAACGTGGTTTTCCTGCACGAACTCAATTGCCTTGACGTTGTCGTGTTCCAGCCAATCCAAATCGAGGTCGATTGTGTGCTCGGTAATCACGCGATCCTCCAAACTCGCACAAGGCGGCGGTGAGTGCTGACACGGGCAGACTGGCGAACGTCGCCAGTCCAAATGAATCCTTCGCGGAAGACGCTGCCAGCGGCATTGCCCAGGTCAGCGTAGTTCATCCCGGCTGCGGACATAAGCGCCGCCACGTCATCGGCGGTCACGGTGCCATGCCGTGCTGCGTGCTCGTGCGCCAGCAGGCGGGCCTGCGTAAGCAGGAGCTCACGGGCCTGCGCAGACAGCGTCATGCCAACGTCACGCCGTCGTGCAGCCTCGACGATGTCGAACAGGGGTAGGCCGTGCATCACAGCCCACCTTCGGCATCGGAGTGGATCATGCCGGTCGAATCCATCGCCCCGCCGTAGTCGGGCTCGGGCTCGTCGGTGGCCTCGGCGGCGACGGCTGCGCGGTACTTGGCGACGGCGGCCTTGACCGCCTCGCGTCGGCTGAACCCGACCGCCCACACGGACTGCGAGATTTCGGCAATCCAGTTGGGCTTGCCGTCTGGCTTGCAGGTCAGCACGGCACGAATACCAGCGTCTCGCTCGGCGCTGGTGACATCAAGAAACTTGAAGGTTGAGTGGTGCATGTCATCCTCTTTCTGCCACGTCATGTGGCTGCGGGGACTATACAGGGATGTATATCGACGGTCAAGTGAGTGACCATGAGCAAATGCCAAAATTCTTGGATATCGGCGTTTGCATTATTCAGAAGCGTAATCTGATGTCGTGCCCTGCATTACGCCATGAGCGCGACCATCGTCCAGCATCAGCCCGGTTCGTTCACCGTGGAGATGAACGGTGATTCGTTGAGTGCGGGATGGGAGCAATATTTTCTGCTGGTCTCCGATGCTCACATCGATAACGCCCACGCAGATCGGGCGCTGTTTGACAAGCACATGCGGCAGTGCCGTGAGCGCGGTGGCTACTGGATGTCGAATGGTGATTTCCTCTGTATTTTACAGGGGAAATACGACAAGAGGTCTGACACCTCAGCCTGCCGGCCAGAACATCAGCAAGGCAAGTACCTCGACGCGGTCATCAACACGACCGCCGACTACATCGCGCCACACGCCGACATGGCGCTGCTATTCGCGCCCGGCAACCACGAGACTGCGATCAAGCGATATCACGAAACGGACATGAACGAGCGCCTGGTCGAGGCGGCCAAGGTTCGCAATCCGCAATGCCCAGCACACGCCGGCAGCTATGCAAACTGGGTGCGATTCCTTGTGCGGCAGAAGGACCGGCGCCAAGTCGTCGGCAACAGCATCGTCATGTACATGCACCACGGGTACGGCGGCGGCGGCCCCGTGACCCGAGGCACGATCCAGACCGCACGCATGGCCGTCTACCTGCCCGACGCCGACATCATCTGGACAGGCCACACGCACGACGAATGGATTATGCCTATCCAGCGTGCGCGTCTGTCCCTTCACGGTCGCCCGTACCTTGACCGCGTGATGCACGTTCGCAGCCCCGGCTACAAGGACGAGTTCAGCGAGCAGAACGGATGGGCTGTCGAGAAGGGCATGCCGCCGAAGCCAAAGGGCGCATTGTGGCTGCGGTTCTACATGGATCACTCTCGGGTCAACGGGAACCCTGCGCGTAGACTGCGGTACGAGGTGCGCGAGGCGCAGTAACTGACCGTTTCAGAAGGACAGATAGGAGCAACATGCCACAACCTGCAAAGGGCAAACGATTCGCCAAGACTGTCCGCAACCCGGAAACGGGTCGCACCCGCACTGTGAGCTACGGTCAGGCCGGCAAGGCAAAGGGCGGCGGCGACCGCATCAAGCCCGGAACCGCCAAGGGTGACGCATACTGCGCACGCTCATTCGCGCAGATGAAGCAACACCCCAAGGCGGCACGCGACCCGAACAGCCCGCTGCGGCTCTCGCGTGCAAAGTGGAAGTGCAGCGGCAAGACTTCACGAGGTTGAACATGGCAAAGAAAGCAGCAAAGCGCGGTCTGTACGCGAACATCAACGCACGACGGGCAGCCGGCACCAGCCGACCCAAGTCAAAGAGCACCGTCAGCCCTAGCGCGTACAAGGCGATGAAGCGCGGATTCAAGTGAATCACCATGCGCGTGCGCCTGGGCCAACGGTACTGGGTGTTTAGGTTCGTGAATCACCTCACCAACTTTGGTGAGGTTGAGCACGGCGACAGCGCCGACACGCGCATCATTCGCATTCGACGCGGTCAGTCCGAGCAGGAAATGCTCGACACGATCATCCACGAGGCGCTGCACGCCGCCAGGCCAGAGCTCGACGAGGACGCCGTTGCCTCGACCGCCAACGACATCAGCCGCCTGCTGTGGAAACTTGGTTACAGGCTCACGGACCCCAAATGACCTCGGAGTTGCGCCGGTAGTTGCTGACGGTTGGACGTGCTGCCGGGCGCACGAGATGCTTGTCGTTGAACATCAGGTAGTTGTTCGGGAGCAGCGCGAACTGGCCGCCGTTCAGATGCACCATGTTGAGCGGCTTGTGCTCGTCTGGGTACCTGCTGAACCCGTCCCGCCAGTCCACCATGATCCCGGTGTGACGACCGTGCAATGCCACTCCTCGGATTGACGAGCACACTAGTCCCTCTAGGTAGTGACAGTGCCAGGCCTCGATGTCCTCGCCCATCGCACCCCACGGCTGCAACGTCAGCGGCTGCTCCATGAACATGTACGACGTGCTGATGTAATTCCACAGCATTCCCGACCAGTGGGCGCCTGACTCCAGCAGCACGTGGCCCATGATCGCCTGACCTGGCCGGCAGTAGATCCCGTGCAGGATCCCGCGTGTCGTGCCGGCTGGCATCTCGGGCCCGAGCGCGACATTGTTGATGTTGACGTAAATGTGATAAGGCAGGTTGCAGTGACGCATGGCGGTAGGATAGGGGCGCGGTGACGTCGGATTCGACTGCCGACATGGGTGCTGCCTGAAGGCCGCGAGGTACGCCGCAGCGCCGGAACATTGGGGTAACGAACCTGCCGCCGGGGACAGACGCTCAGGCGTTGTGTCCCATGTTTATAACTGCTGATGTGCATACGACTTGTATGCGTTTCGGCAATCAACGGCACAGGCGTGAATATGCGTGAAGATGCGTGAGGGAGCGTATGTGCTACAGATGTGCGGAAATGTAGTGCAATGCGCTCGACAGCCGATGAAATGACACGCTACAATGGCGTGACGAGCGGCTGGAATCGCTCAACATTTCGGACTCCGGTGGCGGGGCGCGGTGCTTCCAGCCGCTCCCGCGCTTCGCCCCGGATTTTCCCATTCGTCCGCTACATGGCGGACAGACAGGATTGCGGCATGGCGACGGATCTGCCTTGGTTCTCGATGTACCCGACCGACTTCCTCGTGAGTACGGCGATGCTGACCCCGGTGCAGGGCTGGGCGTACACCCAGATGCTGATGTACGCCTGGACGAACGGAGGCATTCCGGACGACCGGGAAGCTTGTCAGGCGATGACTCGATGCCAGTTGACCGATGCAGACTGGTCGGTTTTGAGGGCTAGGTTCGAGGTTAGGGTGGCTCAAGCCACCCTGCCAGCCACCCTCGTCCACCCTCGCATGGAGGTCGAGCGCGAGAAGGCTCGCAGCCGGCACACCGCAGCGGTCGAGGCAGGCCGAAGGGGTGCAGAGGCCCGTTCTGGGGCCAAAAACAAGGGTGGCTCAAGCCACCCTACTAGGGTGGCTCAAGCAACCCTACCAGCGGAAACGCAGGGTGGCTCAAGCAACCCTACTAGGGTGGCTTCAGCAACTACAACCACAACCACAACTACAAACAAAACCCCCCCTACCCCCCTTCCTCGAGACGCGATGCGACGTCTGCTGATGCGCGAGCCAGCCTGGCGTACGCGGGTCGAACGGGCGGGGGCGGGGGATTGGTATGTCAAGGGGGAGGACGGACAGCAGAGGGTCGTCACCGAGGACGAGGTCATCGCCGACGGGATCGCCGTGATGACCGCCAAGGTCGAGCAGGAGCGCGAGCTCACGCTCGCCAAACTGCGAACCAACGGCCTCGCTGATGGCGAGGCCGAGGCCATGTACCGACGATGGCTCGCCGAATACCTCGAAGGCGGTCAATCCCCAGCGACCGTCGTGCGCAACGATCTCGCCGACAAGAGCGTCCGGAACATCGCAGCCGTGTGGAGGGCACGCCTCGCCGCCCCGTACAATCCCGGTCATGGCACGCAAGCGCAAGTCATCGTCGAAGCAGGTGCTGCTGGCGGGCCTCGATGACTGCATCCTCGGCGTGCACTACCCCCGCGCCGGAGAGGCAGGGCCCCCCGTGGTCGTCTACAGCGCGGACATGATCGCAGCCCGTCTACGCGACGATCAGGGCATGACCCAGGTCGAAGCACGGTGCTTCGTTACCGACGAGATTGAGGCACGCTGGATGGGGCCGGGAACACCACGCCTAGTGTGGGCGGCAACTATCCAAGATTTCGGCATAAACAGCACCAAGGACTGATATAATCACGCCATGATCGTACGAAGCTTCGATGACTGGAAGGCCGCCGTGCGCGAGCACATGGCACAGACCGGACAGGTCACCAACGCGCTGGCTGTTCGCATGGACGCCGAGGACCGCATGGCGGCACACAACGTGCGGTGCCTGCTTTCTGACGCCCCCAAGATCAGGCGCAAGGGCTGCAACCTCGCCAGCGCAATCGCCATCGCCGAATCCGTTGGACTGGAAATCCATCTTTCATACAAGAATGAAACCTGATGCCAAGCAAATCACCCGCACAGAAGCGACTGATGCAGGCGGCAGCACACTCCCGGTCGTTCGCAAAGAAGGTCGGCGTCCCTATGTCCGTCGCAAAGAAATTCGTGCGGGCGGACAAGGCGAAGGCAGCCAAGCGCCGCGCCCGTTAGGACGACCGCCAGAGCCAGTACCGCAAGACCTGGCCGACGACCTGGTCGCTTGGCTCACGTTGGGCAAGCCGCTGCGGGAATGGTGCAGGCAGCCAGGAAACCCGGAATGGCGAACGGTGTACCACTGGATGGACAAAGATCCAGACTTTGTGGCACGCATCGCACGCGCACGCGAGGACGGGCACGACGTGATCGCCGACGAGTGCAAGGAACTGGCCGACACCAAGCCAGCCGATCAGGTCGAGGTCGCATGGCGTCGCCTTCAGGTTGAGACGCGGCTCAAGCTCCTCGCCAAGTGGAACCCCAAGAAGTACGGCGACAAGGTCGGGGTGGACCATGCCGGCGGCGTGAACCTGACCGTCATCACGGGCGTGCCAAGTGCCGATAAGTCTTGACTACAACCCGCGCCAGTGGCAGCGGGAATGTCACCTGAAGCGCAAGAGGTTCACCGTTCTCGCGCTGCACCGACGTGCTGGCAAGACGGAACTCGCCATCATGGAGCTTCTGGACAAGGCTCTGAAATGCAAGCAGCCGCTCGGGTTCTTCGTGTACATCGCACCGTTCCTGCGCCAGGCCAAGGCCATCGCTTGGGCGCGTCTCAAGGACAAGCTTCGCCCGATGCGCACAACCGGGGCCATCGACATCAACGAGGTCGATCTGGCCGTCGTGTTTAAACACAACGGCGCGACCATTCGCCTGTTCGGCGGCGACAACCCCGACGCCCTGCGCGGCGTCCGTCTCGACGGCTGCGTGATTGACGAGGTCGCTCAGATCAAGCCCGAGGTCTGGACCGACATCGTTCAGCCTGCCCTGTCCGACCGCAAAGGCTGGGCGATGTTCATTGGCACGCCGTCTGGCATCAACCTGTTCAGCGAGCTGTTCTACCGCTCCAACGGCCTCGAGGACTGGTGGTCTGCCCTCTATACCGTCGATGATACTGACGCCATCGACCGTGACGAGGTCAAGCGCCTGCGCCGAGACATGCCAGAGTCGGCGTTCGCACGCGAGTATTTGTGCGACTTCAGCGCAGCCGGCGACGATCAGCTCATTACGCTGTCCGACGCTGAGTCAGCGGCACGGCGCCGATACTCAGACGGCGACATCGTGGACGCTCCGCTGGTTGTCGGCGTTGACCCGGCCCGGTTCGGTGACGACCGCAGCGTGATCGTGCTGCGCCAAGGGCTTGTCGTGTTCGAGCCGCAGATTTACCGAGGCATCGACAACATGAGCCTGGCAGGTCGGGTAGCCAACGTCATCGAGGAGCGCGACCCGGACGGCGTGTTCATCGACGTCGGCGGCGGGGCAGGCGTGATCGACCGCCTGCGCCAGTTGGGCTATGGGATCGTGGAAGTGAACTTCGGCGGCAAGCCCAACAACCCCGGCCTGTTCGTCAACAGGCGCACCGAGATGTGGTGGACGATGCGGGAATGGCTCGAGCAGGGCGGCTCGATCCCCAACGACCCGTTCCTGAAGGCCGAACTCGCCACCCCAACGTACTCGTACGACAGCAACGGCAGACGGGTGCTCGAGTCCAAGGACGAGATCAAGCGCCGGCTACAGGGTGGGGCGAGCCCGGACATCGCCGACGCGCTGGCGCTGACGTTCGCGTTCCCCGTGGGCAAGCAACTCCCACGCGAGGTGCGCGACCGGATCGACACTCGACCAGGCGACTACGACCCATACGAGGGCATGGAATGATCCGACTAGCAACACGCGATGACGTTCCTGCGCTGCTGATGATGGGCAGGCAATTCATCCAGTTCAGCGAGTACAGGTCGATCAACGACCATCTGACCGACGAGCAACTAGCGAACGGTATAAGCGCGGTCATCGACTGTGGAGTTTCGTTTGTTGCGCTCGACGGCGAGCAAATCATCGGCGGCATCCTTGGCGTGGTCGGCCCGCTCTGGTTTGCTCCGCACGTTCAGACAGCCGTTGAGCTCGCGTGGTGGGTTGATCCTGCGCATCGTGGCATGGCTGGCATCAGGCTCATGCAGGCGTTTGAGGGAGAGGCCAAGCAACGCGGTTTGAAGTACGTGGCGATGAGCGATCTGGTGATGAATGGGCGAGATGAGACACCTGCCGCAAGAATCCTCGGCATCATGGGTTACACTCTGACCGAGCGGATGCATTCCAAGGAGATTTGACATGGCAGCGATTAGCACCATCGCCGCAGTAGCGGCAGCAACGGCAGCGGCGGCAGGAACCGGGTATGCCGTGTACGCCGGAGAACGGGCCGATAAGGCACAAGAGCAGGCGCTCGGCGAGCAGCGGCAAGCGCAAACGCAGGCGAGCGCACAGGCAGCATCGCAGCAGCGACGCAGCGCCCAGGCTATGGCCGCAGCCAACCGCCGGCAGCCCAACATGGGCGAGATCATGGCTGGCGCAGCTGAAGGCGCAGGGGGCGGACCGACCAGCACCATGCTGACTGGACCGACTGGCGTCAACCCGCAGGATTTGGCGCTCGGTCGCAGTTCACTCCTCGGAGGGTAATCGTGAGCGAATACACCGGCGACGCACAGTCCTACCCAAGCGCACCTACCCGCGACAAGTTGTTCACGCGATGGGGGCAGCTCAAGTCTGAGCGAGCGTCGTGGCTGTCGCACTGGCAAGAGATCACGACCTACCTGCTACCACGCAACGGGCGCTACTTCCGCCAGGACCGCGACAAGGGCTGGCGCCGGCACAACAACATCTACGACAACACCGGCACCCGCGCACTGCGCACGCTCGGTGCCGGCATGATGGCGGGCGCCACAAGCCCAGCGCGGCAGTGGTTCAGGCTGGCAACCGCCGACCCGGAACTGAACTCCTACCAGCCCGTCAAGTTGTGGCTCGATGACGTGACGCGCCGCATGCAACTCGTCTTCCAGAAGTCCAACACCTACCGCGCCCTGCACACGATGTACGAGGAACTCGGCGCGTTCGGCACGGCCACGAGCATCGTTCTGCCCGACTTCAAGAACGTCATCCACCACTACCCCGTTACGACGGGCGAGTACTGCATCGCCACCGACGCGCAAGGCCGCGTTGACACGCTGTACCGCGAGTTTGAGATGACGGTCGCCGCGATGGTCAAGGAGTTCGGCTACAAGAACTGCTCGGTCACCGTGCGCAACATGTGGGATCGCGGCACGCTCGACCAGTGGATTCCTGTCATCCACGCCATCGAACCGCGATCCGACCGCGACCACAAGAAGCGCGACAACAAGAACATGGCGTGGGGCTCGTGGTACTTCGAGGTTGGCGGCGAGGACGGCGTGTTCCTGCGCGAGAGCGGGTTTGAACAATTCCCCGCGCTCGTTCCGCGCTGGGCTACCGCCGGCGGCGACATCTATGGCAACAGCCCGGGCATGGAGTCGCTTGGCGACATCAAGCAGCTACAGCACGAGCAGTTGCGCAAGGCGCAGGCCATCGACTACCAGACCAAGCCGCCGCTCCAGGTGCCCGTGTCGATGAAGAACCGTGACGTTGAGACGCTGCCCGGCGGCATCTCGTTCGTTGACGGCGCCTCAGCCGGCATCAAGACTGCGTTTGAGGTCAACCTCAACCTCCAGTACCTGCTGAACGACATCCAAGACTGCCGCGAGCGCGTGCGTGGTGCGTTCTACGCCGACATGTTCCTCATGCTGGCCGGTCAGCCGAACACCCGCATGACGGCCACCGAGGTCGCCGAGCGCCACGAGGAGAAGCTGCTGATGCTCGGGCCAGTGCTCGAGCGCCTGCACAACGAACTGCTCGACCCGCTGGTTGACATCACGTTCACGCGCATGTTGCAGGGTGGCATCATCCCGCCGGCACCCGAGGAGTTGCAGGGCATGGACCTGAACGTCGAGTTCGTCAGCATGCTCGCCCAGGCGCAGCGTGCCATCGGCACGAACTCGGTTGACCGCTTCGTTGGAAACCTCGGCCAGATCGCCACGATGAAGCCGGACATCCTCGACAAGTTCGACAGCGACCAGTGGGCCGACATCTACGCCGACATGCTTGGCGTGGACCCGTCGCTCATCATCGCCGACAAGGAGGTCGCGGCAATCCGAACCGCCCGCAACCAAGCGATGGCGGCCAAGGAGCAGTCAGCGGCATTGCAACAGTCGTCGCAGACGGTCAAGAACATGGCGCAGGCTCCGACCGGACAGCAGAACGCCCTGACTGACGTGATGAACATGTTCAGTGGATACACCAGCCCGTCGGCGCTGGAAGTTTGAGAGGATTGAATGCCATACTTTATGAAGACGCCCGGTGGTCCTTGGCTTTACAACTCAACCACAGGCGATTTCGCTGGCTTGAAAGATCCCGACGGCAGCGAACTCATCTTCGCTAAAGCTCCGCATACGGGTGGGTTTTTTGACGTGTCAAACCAGACTGCGCTTGCAAACACTGCTACGCCAATGGAATACGACACAACCGACTTCTCGCATGGAGTTTCGGTTGTGAGCAACAGCCAAATCACAGTGACACGCGCTTCGGTCTACAACATCCAATTCAGCGCCCAGTTCAAGAACACAGACAACTCATCGGAGCACAACGTAAGCGTGTGGCTCGCATTGAACGGAACCAATGTCGCAAACAGCAATACACAGATCACACTGCCGAGAAAGCATGGTGGTGGTGACGGGTTGCTGGTTGCAGCATGGAACTTTTTCGTGACCATGAACGCCGGCCAGTACGCGCAGATCATTTGGTCCACGCCAAATACCGCCGTGTCGATTGCCTACGAAGGCGCGCTATCGACTCCGACCAGGCCGGCTACGCCGTCTGTGATCCTGACCGTCAACGAGGTCAACGGTATCTCCTGACGTTGCTAGTTCAACATTCGCCATCTCAGACAGTCCAAACGTGAGCAATTACGACCCACTTGATATCCGTGGACAAGAGCGCAACAAGGCCGAGCGCGACCAGCGTGAACGCCTCGAGCGCGAGAACGAGGCCGCCGACGTCAAGTGGCTGATGAACAACAAGCGTGGCCGGCGCATGGTGTGGCGTTTGCTGGACAGGGCCGGGGTATTCCGGTCATCGTTCGCTACCAACAGCATGACAATGGCCTTCTCTGAAGGTAACCGTAACTACGGCCTACAGTTACTTGGTATTATCCATGCCGTATGCCCGGAACTTTATCCGGTCATGTTGAAGGAACACACGAATGAACGAACCAACGACGATGCTGGCGACCCCAACCAGTGAGGCGCCCACATCATCGAATGCCAGCAACACCTCCGCGACGGCGGAGAAGTTGTATGGCGAGCAGAAGGCGTCTGCACCTCAGACTGCGCCCGCCGATACGGCCAAGGCGCAGGACGCCCCTGTGATCGGACAGGCAGAGAAGGCCGCCGAGGCACCCGCCGACGCCAAGCCGACCACGCCTGAGAAGTACGAATTCAAGGCTCCTGAAGGTCAGGAGTTTGACGGTGACACCATCACCGCGTACTCGGAGGTCGCACGGGAACTCAAGCTGAGTCAGGACGCTGCGCAGAAGCTGCTTGACGTCATGGGCCCGAAGATGGCCGAACGTCAAATGGCTCAGATTCAGGCCGTTCAGGGCGCTTGGATGGAGGCATCCAAGCAGGACAGGGAATTCGGCGGCCCCGCGCTTGCCGAGAACCTGGCCGTTGCCAAGAAGGCGCTGGATGCGTTCGGCACTACCGAGCTCCGCACGCTGCTCAACGAGTCTGGGCTGGGGAATCACCCGGAGATCGTCCGGTTGTTCTTCCGCGCAGGCAAGGCAATCAGTGAGGATCGTGTCGTGACGGGCTCGACCGGGCAGGCCAAGGCCGGCCCCAAGTCGTTCTCCGATCTGGCCGATGTTCTGTACTCGTAACTAACCCCTACAAAGGAATCGCAACATGGCAACTCTCTCTACGTCGAATCTGACGCTTGCCGACTGGGCCAAGCGCACCGATCCGGATGGCCGCGTCCCGGTCATCGCGGAACTCCTCTCGCAGTCGAACGAAATCCTTGAGGACTGCGTCTTCAAGGAAGGCAACCTCCCCACGGGCGAGCGCGTCGTCATCCGCACCGGGCTTCCCTCGGTGTACTGGCGCGCACTCAACCAGGGCATCCCGAACAGCAAGAGCACGACCGCTCAGGTCGATGAGGCTTGCGGCATTCTGGAAGCCCGCAGCGAGGTGGACAAGGATCTGGCGATGCTGAACGGCAACACCGCTCAGTTCCGCCTGTCCGAAGACGTCGCCTTCCTCGAGGCGATGAACCAGACTCAGGCCACCACCCTGTTCTACGGCAACCCCGCCACCGATCCGAAGCAGTTCCTCGGCCTCGCGCCGCGTTACTCGGACATCGGCGCCGGCAGCCCGAACAACTCGCAGAACATCATCACCGCCGGCGGTAGCGATGCCACCACCAACACGTCGATTTACCTCGTCGTGTGGGGTGACCAGACCGTGTACTGCCCCTTCCCCAAGGGCAGCAGCGCCGGCCTGATCCACGAAGACCTCGGCGAGCAGACCGTCTACAACAGCGATGGCACCCGTCTTCAGGCGTATGCCACCCGCTACCAGTGGAAGAACGGTTTGGTGGTCAAGGACTGGCGCTACGTGGTCCGCATCTGCAACATCAACACTGCTGACCTGATGGCGCAGACCACCACGCAGGCTTCCACGGCTTCGACCGCCATCATCAAGCTGATGAGCCGCGCCCTGTACCGCATCCCCAACATGGGCATGGGTCGGGCCGCGTTCTACATGAACCGCACCGTCCACAGCGGCCTTGCGATTGCTGCGCTCGATAAGAGCCAGGCAGTTCTGAAGGTCAACGACGGTCTCTCGCAGTTCGGCACGCCGTACAGCTGGCTGACTTTCCAGGGCGTTCCGTGCCGCCGCGTGGATGCCATCGTCAACACCGAAGCCGTCGTGTCCTGATAGGACCGACAGAAAGGAACTAACACAATGATTCTTGACAACAATCTCGTCGTCTCTGGAACCGTCCCGGCCTCGGGAGTTATCACCGGCCAGGCAGCACTCCCTGTTTCCGGCACTCCGGTGCTCTCAACGGACACCATCGATTTGGCGGTCGCTCGTGACATTGGCGAAGGCTCTGATCTGTTCATGAACTTCGTCACTGTCGCGGCCTACAACAACCTCACGTCCCTGACGTTTGAGATCATCGGCGCGACCAACGCCGCTCTCTCAACTGGCGTGACGGTGATCGGTTCGTCTGGCCCTGTCTTGCAGGCAAGCCTGACGGCGAACGCGCAGTTCTCTGTGCGTTTCAATCCGCAGCTCCTGTCTACCGGACAGCGGTACATTGGCGCTCGGTACACCACGGTCGGAACCACCCCGACCACCGGCAGCGTGTGCGCTTACGTCGTCATGGACATCCAGGACGGTCGCAAGTTCTACGCCAGCGGCTTCTCGGTGACCTGACATGAAAGTCCGCGCACTCGTGACGTGTTTCATCGACAACGGCTTCCGCAAGGAGGGCGAAGTCTTCGAGTACAACGGTCCTGCCAACGGGAACGTCGAACCCATCGACGCGCCCCGCCAGTCGGAGCAGCCTGAAGTCGTGCCTGTGGTGCGACCCAAGCGAGGCCGGCCAGCCAAGACCACCGTCACGGCGGACTGATACGACGCATGTGACTCTGGAGGGGCGTCGGCCTAAACACCCGGCGCCCCTCTTTTCCTAGGAGGATCGAATGGCAAGCGTGGTTGAGATCTGCAATCTGGCACTCGCGCACCTCGGCGACGACGCCTCCATCGCCAGCATCGACCCGCCGGAAGGGTCGGCTCAGGCCGAGCACTGCGCTCGGTTCTACCCCATCGCCCGGGACAGCCTGCTTCAGATGCACGCCTGGAACTTCGCGTCCCGTCGCGCACTGCTCGCGCAGGTCTCGATGCCGTACTCCATGTGGAAGTACGCCTATGCCTGCCCAGGCAACATGATGGTTGCCGTCAGCGTGCTGCCGCACGACGCTGAGAACGACTACGCAGCCAAGTTCGTCCCAAGCGATACCCCAGACTTCCTGCACAACTACGCACCGCTCGTTGCAGCTGGGCGTTACGTGCCGCAGCCGTACAGCATTGAGACGGACACGTCCGGCAACAAGGTGCTGTATACCGATCAAGAGAACGCGCTGCTGCGATACCAGGCGCTCATCACGGACCCGACCAAGTTCGACCCGCTGTTCGTCATGGCGCTGTCGCACCACCTCGCCGCCATGCTTGCCGGCCCGGTCATCAAGGGCGATCAGGGCGCGGCTGAGGGCAAGCGGCAGGCGCAGATGATGATGGCGTACTTGCAGCAAGCCCGCATGTCTGACGCCAACCAGCGCAACATCAAGCCGGAACACATCACGGGCTGGATCGCAGGACGCTGACCTATGCCAAGCACCCGCATCTACAACAGGTCGTTCGCTGGCGGCGAACTGTCGCCGGAGATGTTCGGGCGTATTGATGACATCAAGTTCCAGACCGGAGCCGCCAAGCTGCGGAACTTCATCCCAACCCCGCAGGGGCCGGCAGAGAACCGGCCTGGCACGTTCTACGTTGCAACGGTCAAGGACAGCACCAAGCGCACGCGACTGCTGCCGTTCACGTACAGCACGACGCAGACGATGGTGCTCGAGTTTGGGCAGGGCTACATCCGATTCCACACGCAGGGCAGCACGTTGCAGGCTGGGTCGCCGGCGGCCTACAACGGTGCGACCGCATACGTGGTTGGCGATTTGGTGTCCTCGGGTGGGGTGAACTACTACTGCATCGCGGCCACGACTGGCAACGCACCGCCGAACGCGACGTACTGGTATCCGCTGCCGTCAAGCGCCTACGAGATCCCGTCTCCCTACCAAGAGGCTGACCTGTTCTCGATCCACTACGTGCAGTCTGGCGACGTCCTGACGCTTGTGCACCCTAATCACGCGCCGCGTGAACTGCGCCGTCTTGGTGCCACGACGTGGACTCTGACAACGATCACGTTCGTCGCTCCGGTCGCAGTGCCTGGAGCCCCAACGGTCACGGCCAGTCGAGGTGACGCGCTCAACATCACGGGCATCACGCAGGCAAACCCGGGTGTTGTGACTACGGTCGGCAACCACGGTTTCGCCATCGGCGACAGCGTGTACATCAACGGCGGCACGATGACGCAGTTGAGCGGGTTCTACCTCGTCAACACAGTTCCAACGACTAACACTTTCTCGGTCAAGGCGTACGACACGGGCGTCCCGGTCAACACCACGGCCTACACCGCATGGACGAGCGGCGGGTTCGTGCAGTTCGGCGACAAGAGCCTCGACTTCGACAACTACTACGTCGTGACGGCCATTGCGCAGAACGGTGCGGACGAGAGCGCGGCCAGCCCGACCGGCAACGTCATCAACAACCTGAACGCCATCGGCGCCAAGAACACGATCAGCTGGAGCGCAGTCGCGGGGGCGCTCCGGTACAACGTGTACAAGCGTCAGAGCGGCCTGTATGGATACATCGGGCAGACGGCTGCCACGTCGTTTGACGATGACAACATCGCGCCTGACATGGGCATCACTCCGCCCATTGTTGAAACCCCGTTCAGCAGCGCGAACAACTACCCGCGATCAGTGTCGTACTACGAGCAGCGGCGCGTCTTTGCCGGCACAAACAATGCTCCGCAGACGATCTGGATGACGCGCTCGGGCACGGAGAGCGACCTGTCGTACTCGTTGCCGGTCAAGGACAGCGACCGTATCAGCATCCGCGTGGCTGCCCGCGAACTCAACACAATCAATCACATCGTCCCGCTGACGCAGTTGCTGCTGATGACCAGCAGCGCGGAATGGCGTGTCAGCCCGATCAACTCCGATGCGCTGACGCCGACCACGATCAGCGTGCGCCCGCAGTCGTACATCGGTGCCAACGACGTCCAGCCCGAGATCGTGAACAACACGGTCGTGTACTGCGCTGCTCGAGGCGGGCACGTGCGCGAGCTCGGTTACTCGTGGCAGTCCAGCGGGTTTATTACTGGCGACCTGTCCATCCGGGCAGCCCACCTGTTCGATGACCTGACGTTGGTTGACATGTGCTACAGCAAGAGCCCGCAACCGATCCTGTGGTTCGTCAGCAGCAACGGCAACCTGTTGAGTCTGACCTACATGCCCGAGCAGCAGATCGGCGCCTGGGCGCAGCACGACACGCTTGGCATGTACGAGTCGTGCACCGCCGTTGCCGAGGGCAATGAGGACCGCCTGTACGTTATCGTCAAGCGCACGATCAACGGGAACTCGGTGCGCTACATCGAACGCATGGCAAGCCGGCATATCACAACGCTTGAGAATTGCTTCTTCGTGGATTCTGGCTGCACCTATGACGGCGCCAACACCACGGCAACGACCGTAACTGTTTCTGGCGGCACGACTTGGGGTCCGTCCGACGTGCTGACGATCACGGCTAGCAGCGCGATCTTCGCTTATCCGGCCACGACCGACGTCAATGACGCCATCGTCCTGACCGACACGGCTGGCAACAAGTACCGACTTCGCATTATCGGCACGAGCAGCACGACGGTGGCGACCGCCCGCGTGGACGTCACGCTGCCCGTCGCCCTGCGCAACACCGCCACGACCGTCTGGGCGTTCGCTAGAGACACCGTGAGCGGTTTGGCGCACTTGGAGGGAGCAACGGTCAGCATCCTCGCTGACGGGGCCGTACAGCCGCAGGAAACCGTCTCCAGCGGCTCCGTGACGCTCGACCGTGCCGCAGTCCTGATCCACGTCGGCCTGCCCTACGAGAGCGATCTACAGACCCTGCCGGCGGTGATGAGCATCGACGGTTACGGGCAGGGGCGTTATAAGAACGTCAACAAGGCATACTTGCGGGTGTTTAAGTCGAGCGGCATCTTCGTGGGCCCGACGGCTGACCGGCTTGTGGAGGCCAAGCAGCGCACGACTGAGCCATACGGCACCCCGCCGAGCCTGAAGTCCGACGAAATCGACGTTGACCTGAAGCCAGCCTGGCGGGCCGGCGGTCAAGTTTACATTCGGCAAGCCGACCCGCTGCCACTGACGGTAGTTGGTCTGACCCTTGAAGTTGCGCTAGGAGACTGACGATGAGCCAATTCTCATTGATGCGTCCAGAGTTCTCGCTGACCCCGGGAGACGTGCCGACCGTCGGCGAACGGTTCACGCTCGGCTCGCAGCTGTCCGAGGGCTTGCAGATCGGCGGCAACATCGCGTCGATCTTCGGCGCGTTTACCGGGGCCATCGGGTCGTACTACTCGCTGAAGTCACAGCAGAACCAGCTCAAGATGCAGGCGCAGAACGCGGCGTTCGCCGCGCAGATGACGCGCATCAACCGTCGGGCAGCCGAGTTCACCGCTACGCAGGTCGGACAGCAGGGGCAGGCCGCAGCCGGCCAGTACACCATGCGGGCAGGTCAGGCCCGTGCCGGCGCTCGCACCGGGATGGCTGCTCGAGGTATCGCGCTTGGGCAGGGGACGGCCAAGGAAGTCGTCGCCAGCATGGACCTGGTCAAGGAGATCGACCGGCTCGCCATCAACGCATCGACCGTACGAGCGCAGGAGGCTGCCCGGTTGCAGGCGTTCAACCTCGGCACGCAGGCCACGATGGCCGAACTGTCAAGCCGGAACCTATCGAGCGCAGCCGGCACGATCATGCCGGGCTTCGGGGCTGCTACCAGCCTGCTCGGAAGCGCAGTCGATATCGGCGCCAATTGGGCCCGTAACAAGCGCATTGACGAACTGCTGCAAGGCGTAGCCACCGAACGATTCTGAGGTACCCATGCCAACCGTCCCGACCACCTTCGTCCCGCAAGTCACCCCGCCCGGAGGTGGTGACATCGGCCAGTTCCAGGCTCCCGCCGTGGAGCCAATGCGCAACTACACGGGCGAGCAGGTCCAGCAGTTCGGACAGCAGTTGACCCGCGCAGGCATGACGGCGTTCAGCATCGGCGATGCGATGCAGGACCAGATTGACGAGGCCGCTGCCAAGGAAAGCGACGTCGCATTCCTGCAACAGGCCAACGAGATCATGCGTGGCCAGAACGGCTACATGAACACCGCCGGCAAGGACGCCGAAACGTCATACGTCAGCGTCAACGAGCAGTTGATTCAGGCCGGACAGGCGAGCATGGACCGCCTGAACGAGGGCCAGAAGCGGCTCTATCAGAACGTCCTCGCCCGCAACATGATGACCTTCCAGGCGCAGGTGCAGACGCACCGGGACCAGCAAGTCAAGGTCTACGCTGCCGGCGAGGCCACCGCTCGGGCCAACCAGTACATCAGTCTCGCCATCGTGGACTACAAGGAGCGCGATGCCGTCACGACCGACGGGCTCCCGACCGGCGCATACAACACCAACCTCGGCGTGGCGCTGAATGAGATCCGCACCGTGGGTCGTCTGCGCGGCTACGCCGAGGACAGCGCCCAGATGCGCGAACTAGAGAACGCGGTTTACACGCAGGCTGCGCAGGGCGTCGTGAACCGACTGATGATGGACAGCCAGTATCAGGACGGGCTCGACTACGTGCGTAAGCAGTTGGAGCTCAACCGAATCGATCCAGCCAAGGGTGACGCGATGATTGCATCGCTTGACGCCAACCGCAAGCGTCAGATGGTGGACGAGTTGACTACGAATATCCGCACGACCGGGGTGCTCGACACGCCCGCCGGCACGGGCAACTTTGACCAGATCATTGAGAACGGTCGCATCAACGTCGATGGCAAGGGCGTGAACATTGAGGCGCCTCCGGGCGCTCCCGTCAACGCGCCGGCCAACGGCACCATCACGAGCGTCGATGGCAACACGGTTACGATTGAAACGACCGATGGCACCACGCTGACGCTCAACAATGTCGATGTCTTCGGGATGCTTGCGGAAGGCCAAACAGTCACACGCGGCGGGCTGCTCGGCATGGTGGGCAAGGACGATGCAGCCGAGGACGGCCTGTATCGCATCGGATACACCGCCAACCGCAACGGCGAAGCCATCGACCCGCGCAACCTGAACTCGTTGGACAACTCAGACCGCGACGAGGCACGCCGACCGCTGACGCTGCGCGATGCTCTGACCGTGGCCGAGCGCATCCAAGACCCCGAGGTTCGCAAGCAAGTTCAGTCGAACCTACGGACGCAGTTTGCGCAGGAGGAAGCGCTCGTAAAGGAGGAATACCGTGGTCGCATGGACTCGATCACCGAGTTCCTGGCGGTCCCCGGCAACAACGTCGGACAGATCCCACCTGAATTGTGGGGCACGCTGAAGCCGACCGATCAGGCCAAGTTGCTGAGTGGGCAGAGGGAAACCGACGAACTCGTCGTTATGGAGGAGATCGCCCGTGATCCGAGCGTGTTGAGTGTCGATTACTTGGACAAGAACCGCAATCGCCTGACGCCAGGCACGTACGTCAAGTTGTTGAAGGACACGGCGGACCCGAGCAAAATGGCGCAGGCTTCGGTCGATGCTGACCAGTTGGAATCAACGCTGGTGCGCAATGGGCTGGACACTCTGGCGTTTCCAAGTATTAGGGACAAGGATCAGCTGCGTGCAAGCCTGCTGTTCCGCGACAACGTCAAGCAAGCCATCTCGTACGAGCAGACGCGCCTTGGTAGGTCGCTCAACCGTGATGAGAAGCAGCACGTCATTGACACGTTGTTGCTGGACCGTGC
>Ga0315905_10000574_pt1 | contig 39759 bp, 34 predicted proteins | sample LakEriMetagenome_5_FD_203522 | JGI IMG/M metagenome (GOLD analysis project Ga0315905, IMG submission 203522) | Freshwater fungal communities from buoy surface, Lake Erie, Ohio, United States - Buoy 4 MA121 | ecosystem: Environmental > Aquatic > Freshwater > Lake | place: USA: Lake Erie, Ohio...
GTGTAGGGCAGCGGGCTTTTCGCGGAGCGGAGCGTCTCATGGTCGGAAAAGCCGCCGCAGCCGTTGAATCCGTGCCCGAGCAGCCAATCCAGCGTTTTGCCGGACCAGACCTCCTTAGAGCCATACAGCAGCTCAAATGGCTCTTTGGCGGAGTATTGTGCCTCGGGTTTCACACTGCACACACCTGCGAAGATGAAGCGGCCGCCCTCGGGATCGATCATCCACCACCGCCCGCTGATTTTTCCGACGCGGAAGAACCCCGTGGCTTCCTGCCTGCCTTCGGCCAGTCCGCCAAAGCGAGTGAAAGCCTTTGCGGGGAGAGGCTGGACATCGAATGCAGCCACCGTGCGAACCTCCCAGGCTTTCCATTGGTCGTCCCCGTTGGCCCTGGCCTCTACGCGGCGCTCAGGCTCTTGTGCGAGGGCCGAAGCGGGAAGTAGAAGGAAAATGAAGCGCATGTGGATCAGTAGAATGCACAGCCAGTGATGTCAGTCGAGGGGCTGCCATTGCCGTTCTGCCCGGCTATGATTCTCCGCAAACTTATCCTTCCGGCACGCCAGCCAGCGCTGCCTTGCAGCTGTTATCACCGTAAGATGCACCAGCGTTTTCTCATGAGGAATCCGGAATACTCGAGGCGCAAGTTTACCCGTGCCCACGGACGAATCCAAATTGCCAGTAATCATAAGTTCGTCCAGCTACGCCAAACCTCCGGCCAGCCAAGCGAAGCGCCGGCGAAAAATTAAGGTGGGGCTGAGGCTGCTGCTGAGCCCTGACTTCCGCGGGCCAAGGAGGTGCGGAGCCTCATTTCTACATGAGCGAGAACTCCCGCAACGGGATCGCCAGACGGCCAGTAAGTTGAAATGCCTGCGGGAGGAGTCCTTATTCAGACCCTGTCACCCGCAGCCGCACGAACCGACGCCCGTTCCCGCCTGATGGCAGCGTGGACTTCATTTCCTGAACTTCGGCGCCATCCGTCTGGAAATTCGAGCTTACTCCTGCGGCGCTCCACGGACCTGACATAGATTCACTCCACTTCATAAGAAACCTCCGCCAGAGTTCCCTTCCGCCTCGGCCAAGTGAAATCCAAATTGCCACTGGTCTTCATCAGCTGTCCTGGCGGCACGTTTACCATCCAAGGGCCGCTGCCAGTCGCAAACTCCAGCAGATTTACCACTCCGTCGCGGTCCGGGTCACTCTAATCCGCTCCCGGCCCGCTGTTTGCCGTAGAGCCAAAGTAATTCTGCCGCCACGCATCCAGTTGCGCCGTTGCCCGTCTCCCTGTCAGCGCAATCTCGAATGGGTTCTCATCCTCTTCATTGCTCGCGATAGCAAGAGTCGCCGTCCGTGCACCTGATCCGCCGGGCGAAAAGAATACGTTGAATGTTGTTGATGCGCCAGGTGCCAGCGTCGTCGCTCCCAAATCCCAGATGGAATAATCCCCGGGCGCATTTCAAAACAATGCGGCAGCGCAGCGCCACGGCCTGAGCGGTTTTGTGCCGGCGGGCCAGTTCCTCCAGCTTCGCGGTTTCCACTTCGGCAAGTGTGATCTCGGCGCCGGCGGGGCCTTTACTCATGCGGCACATTAGCACATGCCGCGTAACCATCATAAAAACTAATTAATAAATCACCACACTGGCCAACCACCAGGGAGACACCCGCTTTTTCAGTCACCCGGCCGACGATGGCCGCCGAGCTGTAGGTTTCTTTCAGGCGGTCGAGCAGTGCCCCGGCGGCCTCTGGTCGTACACACATGAGAATGCCGCCGGCGGTTTGCGGATCGAAGAGCAGGCTCGCTACTTCAGGCGGCACAGATTCCGCGATGGTATAATCACCGTCCACGTACTCGCGGTTGGTGCGGTCTCCGCGGTTCGTGGATCCCGCACGGGCGAGGGCCAGAGCGCCGGGAATTTCCGGCACTGAGGCCGAGTCGATCTCAAACGTCACGCCGCTTGCTTTGGCGATCTCCCAGGCGTGCCCCATGAAGCCAAAGCCCGTGATGTCCGTAGCGGCGCGTACGCCATACTCGCGCATCAATTCCGCCGCACGGCGGCCGGCGGTGAGCATGGTGGCCTGCGAGGCGGCAGCAACCTCCGGCGGGGCTTCGCCGAATTTCACCGCGGTGGAAATGATCCCTGTGCCCAGCGGCTTCGTGAGCAGCAGCACATCGCCCGGACGGGCTCCAGCATTGGCCGCCACCTGGTCCGGGTGGATAATCCCCGTCACGGCATAGCCGAACATGATTTGCGGATTATCCACGCTATGGCCGCCCACCAGTGCCACGCCGTTCTCCATCAGCACACTCAGTCCACCGCGCATGATTTCGGCAAGGATGCCGTAGTCGAGCCCCTTTGTGGGAAAGCAGGTGATGGCCATGGCCGTGATCGGTGTGCCGCCCATGGCCCAGACATCGTTGATGGAATTCAGCGCCGCGATGCGTCCGAAGTCGAAGGGGTCATCCACGATGGGCGTGAAGAAGTCCACCGTCTGCACGATGGCGAGATCATCGCGCAACTTGTACACGGCGGCATCGTCGGCGTCGTCGAAGCCGACCAGCAAATTCGGACAGTGGGGTTGTTTAGGAAGCCCGCTCAAAACTTGAGCGAGGGCGCTGGGCGCCAGCTTGGAAGCTCAACCGGCGCAGTCCACGAGTTGGGTAAGACGTTTATTCATGGTGTGATGGCCGCTGCCCGCAGGCAGTTGCTGCCGATACATGAAGCGCCCGCGCCTTCGGGCAATGGCAGACATCATTCGGTGCTCCGCCGCCGCGGTGACTCAACTGCCAGGACATTAAAGAGGGGGTAAGAGGGGGTAAGAGGGGTGTGGATGCCTCAAATGCCAAAGACACCCGGGGCATGAACAATCCATCGCCCAAAATGAGTGGAAAAACCCGGAACGAATACCCCGTCCACATGTGAGTGCGCTGCCAGCGGCGCGGAGCGCTGCTGGCCGGGTTCTGCGGAATGACCGGCTACGAACGCAAGTATGCCCTCAAACTGCTGTTGGGCCACCGGCTAGGCCCTGCGCGCGCAGCGCGGCCGCCCGCAAAGCCCGCGGAGCAGTGTACGGCGAAGCTGAACTTGCCGTGATCCTGCCCGTGAGCGGGTGGCGGCGAAGCGGCTTACTCCGCCGGCTCCTAGACAAGATAATCGGCCAGCAGTTTACGGATTTCCTGAACTTTGGCGCTGGAAATTGGTTGTAACTTCATGGCCCGATCCACTGCGGTCAGTCCCATCCATCCGGGCAGGGTGGGATCTGCGCCGGCGTCCAGCAGCAGGGCTGCGATGCGCAGGTGGCAGCCTGTAACAGCTTCTGCGATCGCGGTGTCTGCGGCTACGAAGGTGTCGTATCGATTGGGATCGACGCCCGCCTTGAGCAGGCGGTATACCACGACTGTATGACCACTGGCGGCAGCACAAATAAGCGGTGTTTGCCCCAGACTGTTGAAGCGTTGCAATGAAGCCAGAGAGCCGTGCTCAAGATAGAAATCGATAATCGAGTGATCATCAGACAGTGCCGCGTAATGCAGCAGCGTTGTGCCGTCCTCTTCGATCAGATCTTCAAGACGGGCGCCCTCGCTTACCAGATGCCTGACAGCATCAAGATTGCCGGGTGTCAGCGCTGTCCACAGAGGCGGTCAGTTGTCTGGAGGCTCGTCCATGGCAGGTGGAGAGTCATACCATTGAAGCCTGCAACCGGACGTTCACCAGCCCGTGGCCTTTACTTTGCGGCGCATGATTTTATCACCCGCGGCGATACAGAGCCACTCGCGGCCCGGACCGGCGAGGGCGGCGCTCACGATCTGTTTGCCCGGTGCCGGATGGGAAATGAGGCCGCATTCCCGGCCGGTGGCGTCGAAGACCTGCACGCCCAGAGCACTGGTCACATACCAGCGGCCTTCGGCGTCGCTGCACATGCCGTCGCCGCCGCTGTTCGGCAGATAGGGAGGCGGGGCGTTGAAGGGGAAGTCGCCTTTGAGGTCGATGGGGCGGCGCAGGGTCATGACGGGCATTCCGGCGTCGAGCGTGCCGTCCGGGTTCACCCGGTAAGCCCAGACGCGGCTGCCTTTGTATTCGCTCACGGCGAGGGTGCCGCCGTCGGCGGAGAGGGCGATGCCATTCGGCCCGGTGATACCGCTGGCGGCGGTGCGCACGGTCTTTGTTTTCAATTCCACGCCCACCACCTCGCCTTTGCCCGTGTCAGTGAAGTAGGCCCAGCCATTCGCGGAGACGACGAGGTCATTCGGCGACACATTCTCCGCGAGCGATTCCTCGGCTCCGGTCTGCGGGTCGAATGCGGCGAGCCGCTTCTGTTTGCCCTGACAATAAATCACGCGGCCATCCGGCGCACGTTTGGCACCGCTGCCGTTCACGTCGGTGAGCTTCGTCTTCGTGCCATCGGGGGCCACACGCCATGTGCCGCCGCCTTTGAGATCGTTGACGTAGAGGTTCCCTTCCTTGTCGCCCGAGAGGCCGTCGGCGAATTCAAAGCCCTCCGCCAGCGTCTGCCAGCCTTCGCCTTCGATGAGTAGTTTGTTCAGGGACATGTCACCGCCGAGATCGTCTTTCACTTTGCCGGGTGAGGAAGCCGTCGCCTCTTTGCGCCAGAGCCAGCGCATGGCGTCCGGGAAGATTTCGCCGCCGCGGTGACTGTTGTGGCCGTAGCCTTCCTGCCAGTCGAACTTCACATCGTAGCCCATGTATTGCAGTGCGGCGTGCAATTGCCTGTTCGCGGTGGGCCAGTGGCCAAAGGGATTGTCGAGGTCGCCGCTGGTGTCCTGAAGGAAGACGCGGAGGGGCTTGCGCTCGGTCTTGCGAATGAGATAGGGATAAGCGTTGCCGCCGCGCAGATTGACGAAACTGCCGATCGTGCTCAGCACGCGGCGGAACTGATCCGGGCGCTCCCACGCCACCGTGAAACTGCATATGCCGCCGCTGCTCGCCCCGCAAAGGCCGCGCAGCTCCGGATCTTTGGAAACGGGCCACTGCTTTTCGATTTCGGGAAGGATTTCTTCGAGCAGAAGCCGGGTGTAGTTGGTGCCGAGGCTGTCGTATTCGGCGCTGCGGTTGCTGCTGCTCCACGGGTTTTTGCGTTCCTTTGCGGGATCGTGTCCGGGATTGATGAACACGGCGACCATGGGCGGGATGTCGCCGGCGGCGATGAGATTATCCAGCACCGTGGGCACGCCCCAGGCGCCTTTGCGGTTTTGATAGTCGTGGCCGTCCTGGAAGATCATGAGGGCGGCGCTGCCATCGGGTTTATACTGCGCGGGCACATAGACCCACCACTGGCGTTCGGTATTGGGATAGACCGTGCTTTTCCACACGGGCATCTCTATGACCCTGCCTTCGGGGACGCCGGGTTTTGGGTCGGCATCGGCGTGGCGCGCGGGTTTGCTCTCCTGCTTGGGCTGCTCCTGAGGCTCGGGCTTATTCGGCTTTTGAAATGCCCACTGGATGGCCTGCGGCAGGAGCGCGCCGCCGGGCTTGCCATCGTGGCCGCCGCCGGTCATTTCAAAGTGATGCTCGTAGCCGGCCCAGCGGAGGGCGTGGGCCATGTCTTCATTCGCGAGCGGCCAGTGGCCGTGCATGTTGTCGAGGTCCGTCTCGCCTTCCTGCATCCAGATGCGGATGGGCTTCGGTTCTTTGCGGCTGGCGCGGATGAGGGCGGGGTAAATGTGGCCGCCGCGGATGTTGGTGAAGCTGCCGATGTGCGAGATGACATTACCGAAGAGATCCGGCCGCTCCCATGCGGCGGTGAAGGCCGCGATGCCGCTGCTGCTGATGCCGCACACGGCCCAGGCTGCGGGTTTCTGTGAAAGCACCGTGCCGGCGCCGAGCTTTTGCTTCACAAGCGGGATGATTTCGTCCGCGAGGAAGCGCGCGATATCCGGGCCGGGAGTGTCGTATTCAAAACTGCGCGTGCTGCGGGCTTTGGCACCGGGGAGCTTTGACGCGATGCTGCCGGGATTGACGAAAATAGCGGCAGTTGGCGCGATGGTGCCGGCGGCAATCATGTTGTCGAGGACCACCGTGGCGCGTGAGTGGCCGTCCTTTTTCAAATAGCCCGAGCCGTCGAGGAAGACGATGACATTGAGTGGCAGCGGCTTGTCCTGCGCATAGACGGGCACGTAGAGGGAGACTTCGCGCTCGGTGCCGGGATAGATTTTGGAATCGGCGAAGGTAAAAGTGTCCACCTCCCCCTGGGGCACGCCGGTTTTTGGCTGCGCCGTGTCCGAAAGCGGGGGGATTTCCCGTGCGATGACGGCGGAGAGGGGCGTGAAAAGCAGCGGGAGAAGTGAAAGCGGACAGAGTGATATCATGCGCGCTGGTGGGGCTGTTGCCGGGCAGGTGCAAGCCTGGCATCATCCGTGAGTGCGCCCGTTTGTCCGGAAACTGAGCGGTGCTACCCGCCGCTGCGGCCCGGCATTTCAACTTGCGGAGGGAATTTTCGTCGGTTCTTTGAACGCCACGCGGGAAGCATGGTCCAACCGCTTTCCTTATCGATTCCCACCAACTCCATTCATGAAAATTCGCAGTCTTTTGATCGCTCTCGCCGCCAGCCTCATGGTTTCCGGCAATGTTTCCGCCCAGGCACAAATGAAAATCGGCATCGTCGATATGAAGCGTGTCTTTCAGGAGTACCACAAAACCAAGGAAGCCGAGAAGAAGGTCAACGAGGACAAGTCCAAGGCCAAGAAGGAGCTGGATCAGCGCAGTGCTGCCTACCAGAAGCTGATCGGTGACTGGGAAGCCGCCATGAAGATCGTGCAGGACAAGCTGGTGAACGCGGAGTTGAAGGCGCAGAAGCAGGCCGAAGCACAGAAGATTTCCTCCGAAGCAAAGGCGCTGGAGCGTGAGATTGATGAATTCCGCCGCCGCCGTGAGCAGCAGCTCCAGGAGCAGGTGATGCGTATGCGCAAAGGCCTCCTCGATGACATTTCCCAGCGCGTGGAGGAGAAAGCGAAGCGCGACAATTATGATCTGGTGTTCGACAAGTCCGGCGTGAGCCCTTCCGGTGTGAAGTTCCTGCTTCACTCCAAGGATGCGGTGGATTTCAGCACCGAAGTGCTCAGCGAACTGAACAAGAACGCGCCGAAAGAGTCCACCACCGCTCCGGCTGTGCCTGAGTCGAGTGAATTGAACAAGCCTGCCGGGACGCCGTAATCAGCGGCACGTTTGGATTCATTCAGGATCGCGCCCGTGGAGATCACACTGGAGCAGTTGGCTGTACTCACGCAGGGGACCATCCTGCAGGGGGATCCGCAGCTTGTGCTGAAGGGATTTGCCGGGCTGCGCGAGTCCGGGGCGGAGGATCTCAGCTTCTTTGCCAACGAGCGTTACATCAACGACCTGAGAAGGACGAAGGCGGGTGCCGTGCTCGTGGCTGCCGGCTTTTCCGAATTGCCGGATGGCATCGCGGCTATTGCCTGTGCCAGCGCATCGGCGGCCTTTGCGGAAGTGGTGAAGCGCTTTACGCCGCCACCGCGCGCCATGCGGCCGGGCGTGCATCCGGCCGCGGTAGTGCATCCTGGCGCGAAGTTGAATCCTGAACGCGTTTGCATCGGTCCGTGCGCTGTCATTGAAGAGGGCGTGGTGATTGGCGACGGGACCGAGATTGGACCCGGCTGTGTGATTGGCGAAGGGGCGCGCATAGGCCGTGATTGCCTGCTGCATGCTCATGTCACCATTTACCGTCACTGCGTGCTGGGTGACCGGGTGCGGCTGCACAGTGGTGTGGTGATCGGGGCGGATGGCTTTGGTTATGAATTCCAGGCCGGGGCGCACCAGAAGATTGACCAGGTGGGAATCGTGCAGATCGACAACGATGTGGAGATTGGTGCCAACACGACCGTGGACCGCGCCCGGTTTGGCCGCACATGGATTGGCGAAGGCTGCAAGATCGACAATCAGGTGCAGATTGCGCACAACTGTGTGCTCGGACGGCATGTGATCGTGGTGGCGCAGGCGGGCATTGCCGGCAGTACGCGGATTGGAGATTACTGCATCATTGCTGCCCAGGCGGGAGTGGCCGGGCATCTGGATGTGGCACCGCAAGTGACCGTGACAGCGCAGGCCGGTGTCACGCGCGATATCAAAGAGAAGGGTGCCTATTCCGGGACGCCTGCCCAGCCGACGAAGGTGTATCAGAAGCAGCAGGTGCACGTGCGCAATCTGCCGGAACTCTCCGAGCGGTTGCGCCGTCTGGAGCAGGGAAGCGCCGGCGGGGAATGGTAAGCGCGTCCAGTCAGACGTCGGGTGGCTTCTGGCCAGCAAAGAGGCGGGCCCAGGCGCGTTCGATTATGGCGCAGAGCTGTTCGTTAAAGACGGCGTCGTCCGGATTGCTGCGGAAGGCGGCGGCCGCCTGTGTCGTGGTGAACCATGTGGGGCGGCGGCCGGGTTCGCCTGTGCTCTGAATCCCGGTGAAGACATGCAGCCACGCCTGGACCGTCTCTATTTGGTCAGCTCCATCCGCCCATTTGCGTACGGGACGCAGTCGCTGGTAGCTGCCCAGCGGGACAGGGTCGGTGACTCCGGTGATTCCGGCCTCCTCGAGGGCTTCGCGCGCGGCGGCCGTGGCCGGGCTGGCATCGGTGAGTTCGACGGTGCCTTTGGGGAACGTCCAGCGGCTTCCGTTGCGGCTGCGCACGAGCAGGAACATGACGGTTCCGCCCGCGGAAGGCGAACAGCAGACGGCGGCGACTTTGGCGGCGGGCATGGCGTTTTCTCGCCATGGCGGCGATTTTGCCAAGCCGGGACTGATGAAGTCTGCACTTTCGTTTTGCGCCCGGCGCATTCCGGGACACCGGTGAGGCCATGAAACACCATGAATGGCATGATCAGGACACCGAAGCCGGCGAGCGGCGATACTTCCGCGCGGGAAAATTCGGCAAAAACTGGCATGTGAAAACCACGTTGAAGTCGGATCCTGACTGGGAGGACCTTAATCCAGTGCCGCTGCCGGTGCTGGAATCGCTGCGTGAGCAGCTACGCAACAAATACCAGCGCCGCCGCATTCCCTATGAGGACCTCGTTGCCATCGACAAAATGGTGCTGGCTGCGGGAGGAGAGTCGGTGATTGCTGAAATAGAGCCATGAGCGCGGAGGAAGCCTGGATGCGGCTGGCACTGGAGCAGGCGGCGTGCGGGCGCGGCCTGACCAGCCCCAATCCTTGCGTGGGAGCTGTTATCGTTAAGGACGGGCAACTGCTGGGGCAGGGCTGGCACCGCCGTGCCGGAGGGCCGCATGCCGAAATCGAGGCGCTGGCTGATGCCGCAGCCCGGGGAATGGGGGATGCGGTGCGCGGGGCTGATATTTACATCACCCTTGAGCCCTGCAGTACACACGGCCGGACGCCGCCCTGTGTGGAGGCGCTGATCCGTGCGGGGGTGGGCCGGGTTATCTGGGGCGCGGATGATCCCAATCCGCGCCATGCCGGTCGCGCCCGGGAACTGCTCCATGCGGCGGGTATGGCCGTGATTTCCGGAGTGCTGACTGCGGAGTGCATGGAAATGATCACCCCTTTCAGCCGGTTCATCACTACAGGAATGCCGTGGGTGACCGCCAAGGCGGGGATGAGCCTGGACGGCCGCATTACCCGGCCGCCGGGCGAGGGGCAATGGATTACCGGCGAGTCTTCGCGCGCAGACGCAATGCAGCTGCGGTTGTGCAGCGATGCCATCCTCGTGGGCGCGGAAACGGTTCGGCAGGATGATCCTGCCCTCACCGTCCGCGGGGTGGATCTCCCGGCTGGGAAAGAACAGCCTTGGCGGATCGTGCTGTCGCGTTCCGGAAATTTGCCGCTCCAGTGCAGGCTGCTCACGGATGAGTTCCGGGAACGCACGCTGGTCTTCTCTGGGGAGCAGTGTCTGCGCGAGATGCTGCGCGACCTGGCGGGCCGCGGGATTGTCTCGCTGCTGGTGGAGGGTGGCGGCTCCGTTCTCGCGCAGTTTTTTGCGGCGGACCTGGTGGATGAAGCCGTGTTCTACATAGCGCCGCTCATCTCCGGCTCTGGACGTGCCGTGGTGGATGCCGCCGCTTATTCCGGCGGCTCGTTAAAGCTGGAGTTTTCCGGCCTGGAGCGGATCGGGAGTGATGTGAAGCTGGTCGCCCGGCGCCGGCCTGCGGATTAGTTCGGCAAATCGACGCTCCGTGAACGGATTTCGATGCAGGAAATCTCGCCGGCAGCGTTGTAGGACGGCGTCATGTGCAGCTGATGATCGTGCGATAGTGACCAAAGCAGTTGCCGTCGGGTGAGCGCCAGCTTGTCGATGCTGATTTTCGGATTGGTGGGAGGTGCCTTGACCACCACGTATTCCAGGCCGCGCATGGCTGGATGTCGGAAGACGTCCATCAGCGGAGTATCCATGATCTGCACGCGCACCGGGGTATCCAGCCAGTTGTTCAGCGGAGCGTAACGGGTAAACAGAAAATCAGGCGGCAGGACGGCCAAAGGATCAGCGGCTTTCCCCTTGGGCTGCGGTTCAAAGATCTTGTCCATGGTGTCGCAGGAGGGGAGGACAAAAGCCAGGAGGCTGAGAGTGGCAGTCAGGAGGGGTGTTCGCTTCATGAGAATAGTGGAGAAATCGTTGGCATGATGTCGTCTGAGGGCGGCGGGGCGCGCAAGGTTATTTTTGCGGCTTCGCCGGGTTCCCTCCGTGGGCTTCCGGAATCTTGGACCACCGGACACCTCATTTCGTTCACCTCATCTTTAAAGCTCTGAAGATCCATTGAAACTAGTCTGATTCTATTTTCTGTAATTTTCATCCGAAAAGCTCCGATTTAATTATCAAGTCCTACAAAACTCTTAAAATTGTTGACAACATGGGAGCGGTCCCTCTACTAAACCGGGTTTATTCACTGACCCGGCAGCTTCTGCCGCGGTGGGCAAGCTGGCCGCCCCGACCCGTTTGCTCCTCCTAGAAGCCATGCCCTCGTTCTTCCAAAACCTGTTTAAAAGAGAGACCGACACTGTCGATGCAGAGATGCCGCAGGAGCCGGACTCAGGCATCCATGAACCGACCAGCCTCCTGAGCGCCATGAATTTACCGTCGCCATTTGCCGTATCCGCTGAGGAGCGGTTTACTGTCAGAGAGTTGAGTATTCTCCTGCCGCCGCAGTTTGTGAAGACGGACGGGCTTTCCGCGGATCAGCCGGTGAATTTGCCGCTGGATTTGTTAAAATTGTCCCTGCAGCAGGGCCGGCCCGCATTGAGGCTCAGCCAAATTTATCAGGCCTGTCCGTTTCTGCTTACCCGGCAGGTATTGCCCGCGGAGGATGTGGAAATTGTATTGCCCTTCCAAAAAGTGAAGCGCATGGTGGAGCCCGGCAGTGCGCCCTCGAATGGCGGGATCCCGTTCATGCCCGCCTCCGCCCCGGGCCGGGCAGGCAGTCCGTTTGGTCCTCCTGCCCCCGCGGCTTCGCCATTCATGCCGGCTCCGGCTACCGGACAGCTGGGCTCACCTTTTACTCCGGCGCGTTCGGCAGAGTCGCCCTTTGCAGCGGCACGCGGAAACGAGGCCGGAGACTCTCCGGAAGTCCTTTCTCCTTTTGCGCCTGCCGCCGCTCCTGCGCCCGCCCTGGCCGCGGCCCCTGTTGCCTCCCCGTTTCAACTGGTGAGTCCCGCTCCGGCAGAGCCGGCGGCGGCTCTCTCTTCGGTATTTGCGGCGGCCCTGCCCATGCCGCCGCCGCCGGGCTCTCCGTTTGCCCGGCTGGCCAGCAATGGAAACGGCAGCCACGCCAGCCCTGCGGTTCCCGCATTTGAGGCTCCGCCATCTGGAGGGCGCGGGCCATCTCCTTTCGGACTCCCTGATGCCCCGAAGCCTGCGGCAGAACCGGAACCCATTCCTGCTCCTGCGGCGGCAGCCCCGGCTCCTGCGACCCCGTCCACCATCAAAGTCTCCCTTGCCGCCCTGCTGCGCGACATCACGATCGAGGATCTTGGTTTCGATCCCGCGGCGGTCCCCGGTTCTGTGGATGCGGAACTTTCCTGTGACACGGTGCTGCCGCAGCTCGCTACCGGCCGTGTGGAAGTGAGCATCGAAGAACTTCGCGCGGGCGTGATCGATCGTTTCCGCCCGGCATTTGCCCGTGCCCGGAACGGTCTGCGTTTTGTGGTGCCGCTTTCCGAGATCTTCCGCAGTCTGCCGGCGGAGGCGATTCCCGCGGCGGCCCCGGTGCAGGAGCACATCCCCATTAGCACTTCGGCATTCCAGACGCCCTTCGCCATCAAGGCGGAGGAGGACAAAGCCGGCGTTCCGCTGCCTTCGTTGCCGCCTATTTCCGGCGTGGCGGTTCCGGCTCCGGTTCAACCGTTGGCTCCTTTCCCGCTGACGCCGCCTGCGGCGGCGGAATCTCCCGCTGCGCCTGCCGCCCCCAAACTCCCGGAGCTCCCTGCGCTTCCCAGGCTTCCTGGAATGGCGGCACCCGTCGGTGCTCCTGGTTCCCGCCCCAGTCCGTTCGCCCGGCCTCCGGGTTCCCCTGCGGCGGATCAGACTCCGCCAGCGGTGGCCCCGATGACACCGCCGTTTACGCCGCCGGTGAAGCTCCCTTCGCTCGGAGCCGCCGAGCAGCATGATGATCTCGGCGCTCCCTTTGCTGCGGCGAGTCTGCGGGCCGAACCACCGGCACCCCAGGCGGCAGCACCGGAATCGTTCGACGCCGCCCGCACTTTCAATGGCGGCGCCGCGGCAAAACCGGCCCCGGTGACACAGCCCCGTGCCGCCACCGCTCCGACGCCGCCAGTGATGAAGGCTCCGAAGGCCCCTGCGCCGAAGCCGGCCACCCCTGCTGCTCCGGCTATGGAGTTCAGCTTTGGCAAAGACGAGAGCACTCACGACCTCATGCTGCGTGCGCTGTTCAACACCGAAGCAGTGCCCACTGCCGATGAACTCGCGCAGCATTGCGCGGCGCTTCCCGGTTTGCGCACCTGCATCGTCGTTTCCCGCACGGGTGCCATTCTCGGGACACCGGATGCGGCGGATGAGGAAGTTCACGACTTCAACACGCACGCGCCCAAGGCCCACGAATACCTGACTGGTCTGGCGCAAAGCATGGGCTTTGGTGACCAGGGCAGCTTCACCCTCCGCTCGCCGGCGGTCGTGCGCACCTTCTTCATTGAGCGCCACCTCTGTCTCGCCGTGCTCCACGGTGAAGAGGTCTTCCAGCCCGGCGTCCGGGAGAAGCTCATCCTCACCGCCCGCGCCCTCGCGGAAATGCTCGAGTAATCCCCAACATTCCGCGCGCTAACCATTATGGCTGTCGTCAATCACGATACGAAGGAAGTCTCCTTCAAGCTCGTCTATTGCGGCACCCCTATGGGCGGAAAGACCACGAACCTGCAGTATATCCATCACCGGATCGATGGCAGCCAGCGCGGCGATCTGGTGTCTCTCGCCACTTCATCGGACCGCACGCTGTTCTTCGACTTCCTGCCGATCCAGACCGTGGTCATCAACGGCTACCGCACTCGGTTCATGCTCTACACCGTGCCCGGTCAGGTGCATTACAATGCCACGCGCCAGATGGTGCTGAAGGGCGTGGACGGGATCATTTTTGTGGCCGACAGCCAGCTCGACCGCATGGAGGAAAACCTCACAGCGTGGCGCAGCATGGAGCGGAATCTGGAGGACAACCGCACCTCCCTAAGTTCGCTGCCGGTGGTGTTTCAGTACAACAAACGCGACCTCGAAAAGACCGCCCCGGTGCAGTACATGGAGTATGTGCTGAACAACGGCCCCCGGCGGTTTCCGTTTTACGAATCCAGCGCCTCTGCCGGCACCAATGTCTTCGCCACGCTCAATGCGCTGGCGCAGGAAATTCTCCAGCGATTCCACCGCGCCGCCGCCCGGCCCCCGTCGGCCGTCAAACCTGAAGCCGTCACCGCCTGACTAACTCCATGGATTCCCGCAGCGTTCTCCCCGACCTTTACTTTGCCGTTCCGCGGCAAAGCGGCGGCGGATTGCGCAGTGCCCTGGCTGCCCACTGTGACGGCGCGGATGTCACCTATGCCGCGCTCCTTGAGGAAAGCGGCATGGTTTTCGCCGATGCTGGCGACGAATCCATGCGTGACCATGGTGAAACCGCTGCGCTCGCCGTGGGTGCCTATCATGCCACGCAGGAGGTCGCCCGGCGTCTGGGCGAGCAGGCCTTTGAAGGCCTCTGCCATGAAGGCAAGTCGCGCCACTTTTACATCAGCCCGGTGGATGGGCGGTTCATGCTGCTGAGCGTTTTTGGCAACGACACCCGGCTCGCACTGGTACGCGCTTCGGCGACCCGCGCCGCTGGTGCCCTGCGGCAGGCCCTCGCTGAAGGCGCGGCTGCCGAACCCCCGCAGCCCGTGCGCGGCACCACCGCCACCGAGGGCGACTTCCACATCACCAGCGACTATTTCCTCCCGGTGTAACGGGCGGTCCGGGGCTCAGGAATCCGCTGTGGGCGGTCCTGTAAATCCAGGTTTTCTTTCCTGGAATCTGCTCCAGACTCGGCGCTCATTTTTCATTTTCCCATGAGCAGCGACCGACGCAAACCCTACCCCTTCGACGAATTCGAGCCGCGCTGGCAGGCGCGCTGGGATGCGGAGAAGACCTTCCGCACGCCCGGCCCGGGTGAAGCGGATTTCGATGCCACGAAGCCGAAGTTCTACGTGCTCGACATGTTCCCCTATCCGAGCGGCGCGGGCCTCCACGTGGGTCACCCGGAAGGCTACACGGCCACCGACATTCTCGGCCGCACGAAGAAGATGCAGGGCTACAACGTGCTGCATCCCATGGGCTGGGACGCCTTTGGCCTGCCCGCCGAGCAGTATGCTATCAAGACCGGTCAGCACCCGCGCGTGACCACGGAGGCGAATGTGGAGAACTTCCGCCGCCAGTTGAAGTCGCTCGGCTTCGGCTACGACTGGGATCGCGAGGTGAACACCACGGACCCCGGCTACGTGCGCTGGACGCAGTGGATCTTTCTCCAGCTCTACAGCTCGTATTACTGTGAGGAATCGCAGAAGGCCCGGCCCGTGAGTGAATTGGAGGCCAAAGGCTGGACGCGCGAGCAGATTGATGCCGTGCGCCTCGCCTTCGTCGCCGACACGCCCGTGTGGTGGTCGCCGGATCTCGGCACTGTGCTGGCGAACGAGGAAGTCGAGGAATGGAAAGGCAAAGGCCACACGGTTGAGCGCCGCCCGCTGCGTCAGTGGATGCTGCGCATCACGAAGTATGCCCAGCGCCTCATCGATGAACTCGACGGCCTCGACTGGCCGGAGGGCATCAAGCTGCTGCAGAAGAACTGGATCGGCCGCAGCGAGGGCGCGGAGGTGAATTTCGGAGTGGCTCGGGCTTCCAGCCCGAAATTGCCACATCCAGAGGACTGCGGGCTGGAAGCCCGAGCCACGATCACCGTCTTCACCACGCGGCCGGACACGCTCTTCGGCGCGACCTACATGGTGCTCGCGCCGGAACATCCGCTCGTGGCACAGATCACCAGTGACGAGCAGCAGAGCGCCGTCGCCGATTACAAAAAAGCCTGCGCCGCCAAGTCCGATCTCGAACGCGGCGACCTCAACAAGGACAAGACCGGCGTCTTCACCGGTGCGTATGCCGTCAACCCCGTGAACGGCGAGCAGATTCCCGTCTGGATCGCCGATTACGTCATGATGGGCTACGGCACCGGCGCCATCATGGCCGTGCCCGCGCATGATGAACGGGACTTTGAGTTCGCGAAGAAGTTTGAACTTCCGATCCGGCAAGTAGTGGCTCGGGCTTCCAGCCCGCAGTCCTCATCAACTAAATCCGTTCACACACCCGCATCTCCCCCTCCGATCATCCGCCGCCAGGGCAACTATCTCCCGCACATCACCCGCGAAGGCTCCATCTACGCCGTTACTTTCCGTCTGGGTGACTCTCTGCCTGCACCCGTCTTCAAGGCCATGCGCGCCGAGCGGGACGGACTTCTCAAAAGAGCGCAGGATGAGGGTACCCTGTCACCACTGGAAGAGGAACGGCTCAATCATCTGCTGTCTGAGAAGGTGGAGGCATGGCTCGACGCCGGGCATGGTGCCTGCCATCTCCGGGATGCGCGCGCCGCGAAGATCGTCCGCGACGCGCTGCACCACTTTGATGGCGACCGGTACGAATTGATCGCCTGGTGTATCATGCCCAATCACGTTCATGTTTTGATCAAGCCGCTGACACACGACCTGCCCTCCATTCTGCACTCGTGGAAATCCTTCAGCGCGAAAGAAATTAACAAGCTGCTCGGGTTGACTGGAGCCTTCTGGCAGGAGGAATACTATGATCATGCGATCAGGGGTGAGGAGGACTTCGCCGCCCAGGTGAACTACATCCGGTCAAATCCCGCCGCTGCCGGGCTGCAGGATTGGGCGTGGGCCGGATACAGCGGAAGGCTGTTCGACAGTGGATGGGGCAATAGTGGCTCGGGCTTCCAGCCCGAAGTAGAAAAAGACTGCGGGCTGGAAGCCCGAGCCACTGTTGATGACGGCACCGCCGTTAACTCCGGCTTCCTCGATGGCCTGCCTACGGCGGAGGCGAAGCAGAAGATGATCGCGTGGCTGGAGGAGAAGGGCCTCGGCAAGCGCCGCGTGCAGTTCAAGCTGCGCGACTGGCTGTTCTCGCGGCAGCGTTACTGGGGCGAGCCGTTTCCTATCGTGTGGGAAGGCGGCGAGCACTGCGGCATTCCGGAGAGCGAACTCCCGCTGCTCCAGCCCGAACTCGCGGACTTCAAGCCCACCGGCGACCCGCGCGGCCCACTCATCAAGGCGACCGACTGGATCCGCTATTCCGAAACCGCGCAGCGCGAGACCAACACCATGCCGCAATGGGCCGGCTCCTGCTGGTATTACCTCCGCTACTGCGACCCGAAGAACACCGAGCGCTTCATTTCCAAAGAAGCCGAAGCCTACTGGCTTGGCGGCAGCGGGAATGCCGGCGCCGTGGACCTCTACGTCGGCGGCACCGAGCACGCGGTGCTGCACCTGTTGTATGCGCGGTTCTGGCACAAGGTGCTCTTCGATCTCGGCTACCTCAGCACTTCCGAGCCCTTCCAGCGGTTGGTGAATCAGGGCCTCATCCTCGGCGAGGACGGGCAGAAGATGTCCAAATCCCTCGGCAACGTGGTGAACCCCGACGACGTCGTGCGCGAGTATGGCGCGGACTCGCTGCGGCTTTACGAGATGTTCATGGGCCCGCTGGAGCAGGTGAAGCCGTGGAGCATGAAGGGTGTGGAAGGCGTGAGCCGGTTCCTCGCCCGTGTGTGGCGTCTCGCCTTCAACGAAACCGACTCCGGCTGGACGCTCAGCGGCAAAGTGGCCGACGCGCCCTGCACCGACAAAGCCCTGCGCCGCGTGGTGCATGAGACCATCCGCAAGGTCGGCGAGGACGTGGAGAAGCTCAGCTTCAACACCGCCATCTCGCAGATGATGATCTGCACGAACGCCTTCACCAGTGCCGCCACCGTGCCGCTGCAGGAATTCGTCAGCCTCCTGCTCTGCCTCAATCCTTTCGCACCGCACCTCAGCGAGGAAATCTACGCCCGCCTGCGTGAAGCGTTCCCGTCGCTCGACGCCCGCCAGCTTTGCCTGCAGACCTGGCCGCAGTTCGATCCCGCCGCGCTCGTCGTGGATGAGATCGAAATCGTCGTGCAGGTGAACGGCAAGCTGCGCGACAAAGTCACCGTGGCCGCCGATGCCGACAACGCCGCCGTGGAAGCCGCCGCCCTCGCCGCGCCGAAGGTCGTGGAAGCCATCGCCGGAGGCACCGTCGCGAAGGTCATCGTCGTGCCGAAGAAACTCGTGAACGTCGTCGTGAAGTAACTCTATGAGCACCGAAACCACCCCCTCTGCCGCCAAACCGGCACCCAAGCAGGAGAATGCGCTGCTCAACATCCTGCTCAATGTGCTGCTGCCGGTCACGGTGCTCAGCATGTGCAGCAAGACCGGCGACAAGCTTTGGCACATCGGGCCCAAGTGGGCGCTGATTGTCGCGGTGCTGCTCCCCGTCGGCTATTTCATTTACGACTACATCCAGCGGCGGAAGATTAACGCATTCTCCATCATCGGCTTCGTCAGTGTGCTCTTCACCGGCGGGCTGGGGCTGATGAACCTCACCGCCCAGGCCTTCGGCATCAAAGAAGCCAGCGTGCCCCTCATCCTCGCCTTCATCATCTGGTGGACCGGCCGCGGCGAAAAGCCCATGGTGCGCACCCTCCTGCTCAATCCTGATGTGGTCGATGTGGCGAAAGTGGAGAATGCCATCGCCGCCAACAACGCGCGCCCTGACTTCGACCGCCTCATCAAGACCAGCACCTGGCTCCTCGTCGCCACCATGCTCATGAGTGCCGCGCTCAACTACTTCCTCGCCATCTATTTCATCGACGGGAAAGAGCCCGGCAGCACCGAATACACCGAAGCCATCGGCAAGCAAACCGGCTGGGGCTGGGTCGTCATCGGCGTGCCCAGTATGGCCATGATGATCTTCGCCATGATGCGCCTCTTCAAAGGCGTGAAGCGCCTCACCGGCCTTGAGACCGAGCAGATCATGCTGCCGCGTTAGGGTGCTGCTTAGAGAAGCAATGGCAACCCCGCCGCCGGGAGGCTCTACCGGCTCCAGTCCCAGCTCCCCACATTGTCGTGCCAGGTGGCGAAGTCGCCGTCCTCGCCTGCGGACCAGACGAGGGCGGGTCTCGGGATCTGCTGCTGCGGGGCATCCGGACGGGGATCGGTCACGAAGCCATCGCCGCTGAGGTCGAGGCGCACGCGGTAGGGGTGGCCCCAGGAATCGTAGAGAGCGACTTTTCCATTCTCCCGGTAGATACCGCGCCTAGGCTTTCCTTTTGCCACGGAGGCTTCGGGGATGTCGCCGAGGAAGTTGAGCAATCGGGGATTTTGCTCCGGGTGTTGCCCCTCAAGGATAGCCAGGATTCCTGCCTCTGCCGTGGTATCGCAGTCGCAATCCTGCCCGGGCGCCGCCCCGGCAGGCAGGGGCAGGCGGTCGTATTCCGTCTGGAATTGGTCGATGGCATTGCTGATGGCCACGCACATCGCCTGGGCAGCAGCCTTATTGGCCTTGGGGGGAGCATGGATCCTTGCATGATCTCGTGAACTCCTACCAGAAGAAGCCACACGACGGTGAAGTAAAAGGCCACGACACATCCCCTGCCGGATGCGCGCTTCGCCGGCTTGCAGGAGAATGGGGATTCGCTCATGGCTCCGGGAGCTTAGCGGAAGGCGGGCGGCGTGCACAGCTTGTTGCGCGCACAAAAAAGCCCGGGCGCGGATGGCTCCGTGCCCGGGCGTGATTTAGGGGGCTAAGCTGGCGGGTTTACCAGCGGCCGGGGCCCTTCTTGGGGGGGCCGCCCTTGCGGGGGCCGCCGTAGGGGCGCTTCGGGCCGTCGCCGTAGGACGGTTTGTCACCGAAGGAGCGCTTCGGGCCATCGCCAAAGGAGCGCTTCGGGCCATCGCCAAAGGAGCGTTTGGGGCCCTCTCCGTAGGGGCGCTTTTCGCCGTAGGGACGCTTGGTGCCGTCGCCGAAGGCGGGCTTGTCACCATAAGGGCGTTTGGGGCCCTCTCCGTAGGGGCGCTTTTCGCCGTAGGGACGCTTGGGTCCATCGCCGAAGGCGGGCTTGTCTCCGTAGGGGCGCTTGGGTCCATCGCCATAGGCGGGCTTGTCTCCGTAGGGGCGCTTGGGGCCGTCTCCGTAGGAACGCTTTTCACCGTAGGGCTTGCGGTCGCCGTAGGAGCGCTTTTCGCCGTAAGGTTTGCGGTCGCCGAACTTGCCTTTCTTCTCGGGTTTGCCGGCGAAGGGGCTCTTTAGGGTGCGGGGGAAGTGAACGCGGACGGTCTTGCCCTCGAAGTTGCCGCCATCCAGGGCTTCGACGATGTCGGAGGCGTGGTTGCCGAGTACCTGGACGTTGGTCTCGGTGTCGAGGAGCTTGATGAGGCCGACGGCCTTGGCGGGGAACTCGCCACCCTCGGTGATGGCGTCCACCACATCGCGGGGCGTGAGGCCGTCACTCTTGCCGAGGTTGAGTGTGATCCACTTGTAGCCGCTGGCCGGGGCCGGGAGTTCCTTCGTTCCCGCCGGGGCGCGCACCGGAGCCTTTTTGGCTGGCTTGGGGGACTCTTCTTCGTCTGCGTCGTCAGAATCTTCGTCCTCCTCCTCCTCGGATTCTTCGTCGTCAGACTCATCTTCATCGTCCTCGTCTTCCTCCTCTTCAGACTCGTCGTCGTCGTCCTCTTCTTCAGAGTCGTCGTCTTCATCCTCCTCTTCGTCGTCTTCCTCGGCATGGGCCTGCTGGGGAGCGGCGGCAGTGGTTTCCTCAGGGGCCACGGCGGCTGCGGCCGGGGTGAGGATTTCCTCTTCGGCGGGGGCCTCCTCCTCTTCGTCAACCGGGGCATCCAGGGCGGGCTTCGCGGGCTTTTCGGGAGCGGGCGCGGGCTTCACCGGGGCCGGGGTGGCGGCGGGAGCGGGTTTTTCCGCTTTGGGGGCAGACTGTGACTTCTCGGCCTTGGCGGGAGCGGCTGGCGCTTCAGCTTTTGGCTTCTCGGCCTTCGGCGTTTCCACCGGCCTGGCGGCCTGCGGCGCGGGCTTCACCGGAGCGGGCACGGGCTTCACCGGAGCGGGCACGGGCTTTACCGGAGCGGGCACGGGCTTTACCGGAGCGGGCACGGGCTTTCCGGAAGCGTCCTTGCGGGCGAAGGGGTCGGCACCGGGCTTTTCGGTTTCGATGCCTTCGGAAGCGAGGAGCTGGTGAAGCATGGCGGCCGCGAGGTCGGTGGCGGCGAGGCCTTCATCCATGAGGCGGTCGATGTAGATGGCCTGTGCGGTGTGCTTGCCTGCCTCGATGGCGGCGCGCACTTTGTCCAGCACGCCGGACATGCGCTTTTCCTCCACCTGATCCCAAGTGGGCACATAGCCACGGCGGATGCGCTGGCGGGTGAAGCGCTCCACATTCTGGAGGCGATAGACTTCGCGTCCGCTGATGAGGGTTAGGGCCACGCCCTTGCGCCCGGCGCGGCCAGTGCGGCCAATGCGGTGCACGTAGTCTTCCGGATCGTAGGGGAGGTCGAAGTTGATGACGAGGTCGAGTTCATCCACGTCGATGCCGCGGCCGGCGACGTCGGTGGCGACGAGCACGTCGAACTCGCTCTTCTTGAACTTGGCCATGGTGCGCGTGCGCAGCATCTGGCTCATGCCGCCGTGGAGGCGGTCCGCAGAGTAACCGCGGGCGATGAGAGCATCCGCGAGGTCGTCCACCATGCGCTGGGTATTGGCGAAGACGATGGAGAGGCGGGCGTCGTGGATGTCGATGAGACGGGTGAGGGCGTCGAGCTTGGCCCGGGGCGGCACGTCGAAGTAAACCTGCTCCACGGTGGGCACGGTCATGGCCTGGGCCTCGATCTTGATGTGCTCGGGGGACTTGCTGAATTCTTCGATGAGCCTGCGGATGGGCGGCGGCAGAGTGGCGCTGAAGAAGACGGCCTGGCGCTCCTTGGGCGTGGCGGAGAGGATGCGCTCGATGTCTTCACGGAAGCCCATGTCGAGCATGCGGTCGCATTCATCCAGCACGGTCATCTTCACCTCGGAGAGGTCGAGCGTGTTGCGCTGGATGTGGTCGATGACGCGGCCCGGGGTGCCGATGACGATCTGGGGGCCCTTGCGCAGCTCGGAGAACTGGCGGTCGTAGCTCGCGCCGCCGTAGATGGGCACGGCGTGCACTTTGGGCCGGAAGAGCGAGAGGCGGGCGAATTCCTCGGCCACCTGAGTGGCGAGTTCGCGGGTGGGCGTGAGGACGAGGATCTGGACCTTGCGGTCGGAATCGGCCACGCGCTCAATGGCGGGAATGGCGAAGGCGGCGGTCTTGCCGGAGCCGGTGGCGGACTGGCCGACGATGTCCTTTCCGCTCATGAGAGCAGGGATGGCGGCGGTCTGAATCGGGGATGTTTCTTCGAAGCCGAGTTTTTCGACGGCTTTGAGAATGGGCTCGGACAGTCCGAGTTCTGAGAATAGGCGTTTTTGCATGGATACGCAGCCTCCACCCGAAATCGCGGGCGCGCCATCGTTTTTTTAGTTTGTGCAGGCGCGGGGCAGTGGCATCCTCGCGGTATGTTCGAAATCCGGGATAAACCCAAGATGGTGGAAAAGGCGCTGCTCATTGGCGCCTACTTTGATAAAAGGGAGCAGGAGGAGGCCGCCAGCCTGCTGGAGGAGTTGCGTGAACTGGTGGATACGCTGGGCATTCCCATCTCCGAAAGCATGCTCGTGAACGTGAAGGACTCGAACCGCAAATACCTCACCGGCAGCGGCAAGGCGAAGGAACTGACCGGCCATGCGAAGGCCACGGGCTGCGATGTGATCATCTTCGACAACCAGCTTGCGCCCATGCAGCAGCGCGCGTGGGAGGAACTCGGCGGCGTGACGGTCATCGACCGCGAGGAGGTGATCCTGGATATCTTCGCCATGCGCGCCCGCACGGCGGAGGCGCGGCTCCAGGTGGAGCTGGCCCGGCAGCAGTATGCACTGCCGCGACTGGCCCGCATGTGGGGGCACCTCGACCGTCAGGGCGGTGGTGGCGGCTCCGGCAGTGCCGGGGCGGCGCGCGGGGAAGGGGAAAGCCAGCTGGAAGTGGACCGCCGTCTCGCCCGCAAACGCATCGACACGCTGAAGCGCGAAATTGAAGAGGTCAAGAAGCAGCGAGTGACGCAGCGCAAGGAGCGCCAGCGTGTGCCCGTGCCGCAGGCGGCCATCGTGGGCTATACCAATGCCGGCAAAAGCACGCTGCTCAACACTTTGACCGGCGCCGGCGTGCTGGCGGAGGACAAGCTCTTTGCCACCCTGGACCCGACGACGCGCAAGGTGCAGCTGCCGGACGGCCAGCAGCTCCTTCTGACCGATACCGTGGGCTTTATCCGCGCCCTGCCGCACCGGCTCGTGGAGTCGTTCAAAGCCACGCTGGAGGAGGCGGCGGTGGCGGACTTCCTCGTGCATGTGCTCGATGCGAGCCAGGAGCGGGTCTTTCAATACTATCAGACCACGATGAATGTGCTGAAGGAACTCGGCGCGGACGAAAAGAAGATGCTCGTGGTATTGAATAAGCTCGACCTCGTGCCGCCAGCAAGGCGCGCGGGCATTGCGGCGCATTTCGACAAGCCGGTGTGCGTCTCGCTCCACACGGGCGAGGGCGTGGACGATCTCATGCAGCGGCTTAGCGACATGATGCTGGACCGCACGGTGCGTCTAAAGCTGCGCCTGCCGCAGTCGGAGTTCGGGCTCATGAGCCTCATCCACACGCAGGGGAAACTGCTGCACCAGGAGTATGAGGACAACGATGTGCTGCTGGAGACGATCATCCCGCGGCGCTTTGAAGCGCAGTTCCTGCCGTTCCTCGATCCCCCGCTGCCGCCGCGGCAGCCGGAGGCATGGGAAGTCGCAGGGAAGCCGGCGAAATAACCAGTCTGGAGGTGCATTGAGAAGCGGCGGCTGCCGTTCTTTTCGGACCCCATCTGATCATGCTTCGCGATACTCTTCTCCAGGCACACGCCAGCGCCCGTGCGCATCTGCTTTCCCTGCGCTTTCAGCCCGGTGGATGGACGGGTGAACTGAGCAGCAGCGCGCTCTCCACGGCGACTGCAGTCATCGCTTTGCTGCGCGTGGACCGTGAAGCCCATGGAGCCCTCGCGGTGCGGGGCCTGGAATGGCTGGAGCGTACGCAGTGCCGCGAAGGCGGCTGGGGCGATACCACCATCAGCCAGCCGAACCTCTCCACCACACTGCTGTGCCGCGCGGCATTCGGCATGGCCGGCAATGCCCGCTGGGAGGCGACGGTTTCCCGCTGCGAAGCGTGGGTCTGCGCCCGCACCTCCGGCATGGAGCCTGACAAACTCGCCGCCGCGCTGGAAGCCCGCTACGGGAAGGATAAGACATTCTCGGTGCCCATCCTCATGGCCTGCGCGCTCGGCGGCGTGCTGGGCCCGGCGCCGGAGTGCTGGAGACGGGTGCCGCAGCTGCCCTTCGAACTCGCCGCGCTGCCGCGGGAGCTGTTCGCGGCGGTGAAGCTGCCCGTCGTGAGCTATGCGCTGCCCGCGCTCATCGCCATCGGTCAGGTGCGGTTTCGTCACGTGAGGGGCAATCCGGTCGCGGCGCTGTGGCGTTCCGCGGTCGCCGAAAAAACCCTGCACCTGCTGCGCGAAATCCAGCCCCGTGGTGGTGGTTATCTGGAAGCCACGCCGCTCACTTCTTTCGTCACCATGGCCATGGCCGATATGGGCCGCCACATGGATTCGGTGGTGCAGGAAGCCGTGCAGTTTCTCCTCGCCAGCGTGCGGCCGGATGGTTCCTGGCCCATCGATACGAATCTCGCCACGTGGGTCACGACGCTCAGCGTGAAAGCACTGGGTGGTGAAATTGATGACGCTGGCAGCATTCGCGACTGGCTTCTGGGCCAGCAGTATCAAACCGTGCATCCCTACACGCTTTCACCACGCGGCGGCTGGGCATGGACGGATTTGCCCGGCGGGGTGCCGGATGCCGATGACACGTCCGGAGCCCTGCTCGCGCTGCGCCTGCTGCCCGGCGACAATGCAGAAGCCGCGCGTGCCGGGATCGGCTGGCTGCTCGGTCTGCAGAACAGTGACGGCGGCATTCCCACCTTTTGCCGCGGCTGGGGCACGCTGCCCTTTGACCGCAGCACCGCAGAAATCACTGCTCACGCGCTCGCCGCTTTTCATGCGTGGCGCGAAATGAACATTCCCGCCCTGCCGCGCGCCATGGAGCGCATGCTGGCATACCTGCACCGCACGCAGCACGCTGACGGCTGGTGGGAGCCGCTCTGGTTTGGCAACGAGCATGCACCGCAGGAGATGAACCCGGTCTATGGCACTGCTCTGGTATTGAAACATCTCACGGGCATTCCTGGCACGGACAAACTCCGCGCGGGCGCGGCGGGTTATCTTATCAAGGCACAGCGCTCCGATGGAGCCTGGTCCGGTGCTGTGGGCGACCTGCCGCCATCCATCGAAGAAACGGCCAGTGCCCTGGAAGCCCTCTCTCTGCACCGCGCCAGCACCGCCATTCTCCAGCGCGGTGCGGAAGCACTGCTGCGCCTCAGTGAAAACGGCACCCGCTTCCCCGCTGCTCCCATCGGCCTCTACTTTGCCCGCCTCTGGTACCACGAAGAACTCTACCCGGTCATCACAGCGACAGCGGCATTGCGGGAATTGGCGCGCCAGGAGGATTGGAGCGCTGGCTGCAGGGTTTCGGAGCCTGCCGTTTCTGCATGTGCTGGACAAGGACTGGGAAGCCGCATTGCGCCATGCGTGAACCATGCGGGACGCCGGACTCACGGTACCGTGGAATGATCTCCTCATTGCCACGCTCGCCGTCCGCACCGGGTTCAGAGTCTTCGCCAAAGACAAGCACTTCGATGCCATGGCTCAGGTGCCCGGCTTCACGCTTTATGCTCCCGGCTACGGCGGATCTTACGCACCGCCGCACTGATTTCACCTGCTGCCGGCAGACAGGTCTCAAGGCATCGTGCGCCACCTGCATTTCCGCATTGGGTCACTCCCGTGCCGGCCTGGGCAGGGGTGAGGCGACTTGCGCCGCTCTGTTGACGAAGCCGCGTCCGGCGGGAACAAAGGAGGCCGCTTATGAACGAAACGGAGGCCCTGATTGCTCTGAACATGCTGCCCAAAATTGGGCCGGTAAGGGCGCGGCGTTTGATGGAAATGTGCGGCGGAGCAGCCGCAGTGCTGCGGGCCTCTATAGAGTCGCTGCGGCGTGTGAATGGCATCGGACCGGAGACTGCGGCGGTGTTGCGTGAGTGGGAGTCGGCGGTCGATCTGACGGGCGAACTGGCGCGCATCCGCGAAATGAGTGCCGGCATTCTGACAGAGCAGGATGCGGCGTGGCCGGAAGGGCTGCGGGAGATGCACGATGCGCCGCTGCTGCTGTATGTGCAGGGTAAGGTGGAGGCGCGCGACCGTTCGGCGATTGGGGTGGTGGGATCCCGCAAAGCGACGGCGTATGGCCTGACTTGCGCGAAGAAGTTTTCCTTTCAGCTGGCTCACGCGGGCGTCACAGTCCTCAGCGGGTTGGCCCGGGGGATTGATACCGCGGCCCATGAGGGCGCGGTGGCGGCGAAGGGGCGCACGATCGCGGTGATCGGCTCCGGGCTTGGGCGTTTGTACCCGCCGGAAAACAAGGCGCTGGCAGACCGCATCGCGGACGGGCACGGGGCGGTGGTGAGCGAATTCCCCATCCTCACCGAACCGGACAAGCAGACCTTCCCGCAGCGAAACCGCATCGTGAGCGGCTGGAGTCAGGGGATTCTCGTCGTCGAGGCACCAGCGTGGAGCGGGGCGCTCATCACGGCGAACAACGCCGCGGACCAGGGGCGCACGGTATATGCCATCCCGGGGCCGATTGACCGGCCGAGTTCACTGGGGTGCAACAAGCTCATCCAAAATGGCGCCCGTCTGGTGCTGGATGCGTCCGATATTCTCGACGACATGAACGCGCTGCTCCCGCTCTCGGTCATGCTGGCGGCGGCTCCTGCGGTGTCCGTGCCGCTCACCGAAACCGAGCAGCTGCTCTGGGATGCACTCGAAGCGGGTGATACCCACCTGGATGCCATCATTGCGCGCACCGGGTTGCCGGCTGCCACAGCTTCCGCCCAGTTGATGCGCATGGAACTGAAGCGGCTGGTGAAGCAAATGCCTGGCCGCCATTACACGAGGACCGAATGACGGTGTCTGTGCCTGCTTCCAGCAACCTGCTGCGGCTCTCCCGGCAGCTGTTCGAGATGGATGAAGAAGAGCGCACAGCCTTCCTTGAGGCGGTACAGCATCCCCGGCCCTATCAGCCGGCGGTCATGTGGCTCCAGGAGTGTCCACCGGTGCTGCCTTTTGCCACCGTGGAGGTGCCGGACTGGCTTCCTGGCTGGGTGGACTTGTGTGCGCCGGGCGAGCGGCCGGGGCCGCATCCGCTGCATGAAGCCGGGGCTTACTACGTGCTGGATGTCTCCTCTGCCTTCTGTGCTTCGGTGCTGACCGGCATTCCTTCGAACCCTGGAGTGGTGCTCGATGTGCGCGCCGCGCCGGGGGGAAGGGCATCTTCGCGTGGCGCTGTCTGGAGCCGTTTTTTCTGGTAGCCAATGAAGCGATCGGGAAGCGGACCGGGCCGCTGACGGGGAACTTCCAGCGCTGCCGGATTGCTTCATCAATGGTGAGCAGTGCGGACCCGGCGGTGCTGGCGCGGGTGTGCCCGGCGAGTGCCGATGTGGTCATTGTCGATGCGCCGTGCAGCGGGCAGTCGCTCATTGCAAAGGGACATGAAAATCCCGGCTGTTTTCACGCGACTACGATCAATCTGAATGCCAACCGCCTGCGGCGCATTCTGGCGCACTCGGCCGCCCCGGTCGCCCCGGTCGCTCCCGGCGGCTGGCTGGCTTACATTACCTGCACGTATGCGGAGAAGGAAAACGAGGGGAACCTGCGGTGGTTTCTGCGGCAGTTTCCCGGATTCAGGGCGGTGCCGGTGAGTGCATTGGAAATGCACCGCTCCAGTCTGTCACCAGAGCCCTGCTACCGGCTTTGGCCGCAGGGCGGGGTAGGGGCCGGTGCCTTTGCCGTGCTCCTGCACCGTTCAGGTGAAGGCGTGCGCAGTGGACTGGAGGGGCTTCGCGGCTGCTGGCACAGTGACGCGGTTGCCGCGAAGGAGGTTTAATTGGCCGCCTTCTCTACCGTCGGAGCGGCCGCGGTTTCCTGCACGGGAGATGCGCCATTCGACCCGGTGGCCGCCTGCGGTGAGTCTGCGGTGCTGGTTGGATGATTGGCGCTGACAGATGCTTCGGCGGGGAGGGCTTCGCGGCTGGTGCCGGCTCCGAACAGGCGGGAGAAAATGCGTTTCGGCAGGCTGCGGCCCTGGTCTTCGGCGCTGAGTTCCTCTGCGGCGGCCGCTTTGGCGGTTTCCCAGGCTCCGGCGAACCCGGGTGCCTGCACATTCATGCGCTTTTCGGCGCGGGCGAGAATTTCGAGGTCGCGCAGGACTTTCTGATCCGGCTTTTCGTTCAACTGACCGATGCGCAGGCGGAGGTTCTCGTTGTCCTTGGTGAGGGCTTCTTTCTCCTTGCGGATGACCTCATACTGCCGGGCTTCCAGTTCAAGTTTATCGCTCAGGTGGCGGCGGTAGCGGCGGTATTCCCGTTTGGTTTTCAGGTGTCCCCAGAATGAGAGGACGAAAAACAGAAGTCCAAGGCAAAGGCCCCAGACAAAAGAGTAGGAAAAGAATTCTTTAATGGAGTCCATTGGGTATGCCGGTGGGCTGGAGATGGAATACGGCAGATTTCACGCCAGTGTTCCTGGCCGATATCGGAATTTATCGGAAAAGCAACCGGTGTAGCGCTACGGAAGTCATGATAAATGGGAATTCTGAAGCAATCAGAGATACGGTGATTCCTGCTTTTATCGGCCAAGAAGCGCAAAATTGCGACTTATTGCATTTTCTATAAAAAATTACTTGGCAAATGACGCGCGTTTGCTACGCTGTCGTCACCTCAACCACTCCCCTCTGGACCGCCCGACCTCGGCCTGGATTTGCCCTCACTTCCTCTCCAGAACTCCATGACCGGCAACCCGTTTGCTGCTGATATTTTCCCGGATGGCCTTCCCGTGACCGAAGGCGCGCCAACCGTCCACGCCCATGCGCTGCAGGAACTCCGTGTGCTTGTAGAGCGGGCTGGTGGCAAATCCCAGGCCGGCGACGCCATGGACGGCGGCGGCACGGTGGTGCTGCTGCGCGCACCGCGGGCAGGGTTCGGTAAGTCGCACCTGCTGGGCCGTCTCGGCGGGGAACTGGGAGACCGGGCCTTTGTGGTGGCGGTGCCATTTGACCGTGAGCGTACGGTGTTGTGGTCGGCTTTGCTGTGGCAGATATTGGAAACGTTTCATCAAACGCGGGTGGGCGAACTGACGCTCCTGGACCTCGTGACCAGGCGCGTGTTCGCCATGGTCAATCAGTGGATGATTGCGGAAAAGCAAATCCCCTGCGCGCATCCGGAGGAGGCGATTGCGGCGCTGGAGCAGCGGTTTGTGGACCTCTTTGATTTTGCGAATCCGGCGCAGCCTGTGGCCCGGTGGTTTGGCGACAATTTCGAGCGGCTGGTACCTTTTGCTTCGCAGGCCGCAGGCCGGCTGGCGGGCTTGCCCGGCGAGGCCTCAGCGCACTGGCTGCGGGTGCTGTGCGCGTATGCGCAGGGCCGGGCGGAGGGAGACACCGTGCGCTGGGAATCGCTGCGCTGGAGCGTGCTGCAGCCGGCGGCGCCAGCGCTGGCTCATGGCGGCATGAACATGGTGAGTGCCGGGCTGACAGGGGAAGCGGCGGCGCGCGAGCGGGTGGTGGAGTTCTGCCGCATTGCCGCGGGCGTGCGGCCTCTGGTGCTGGTTTTCGATGAACTGGACCTGTTCCATCAGCAGCCGGAACCCGTGCAGCGCATTGCCGGATTCATTGCGGAACTGCGACGGCTTTTGTCCCGCGCCGTGCAGGTCCTCAGCGTGAATCAGGATCTGTGGGCGCAGACTTTTCTCAAGGCGCTGCCCAGTGCCATTGAGGACCGCCTAACGGGAAATCAGATTACGCTGGGTACGCTCAACCGGGAGGATGCGGTGCGTCTTGTGCGCAGCAGACTGACGCAGACGGGCATTGGAGAAAGCGCGGCCGCGGCCTTCCTGCAGCGGCTGAATCTTTCCGCCTGGTTTGCGCAGGAGGCCGGCCGTCTCGTGTCGCCGCGGGCGGTGCTGCGGCACGCGGCCCAGGTTTGGGAGGATGGATTCCATGCTCTGGGGGCGGCACCCGAGCCACTGGCGGCTGCGCCATTGCCGGAAATGCCGGATCTGCCCAGTGTGCCGCTGACGGTGGCCGATGCGGACATGTTTCTCACTGTACCGCCGGAAGCTTCCGCCATGCCCGCAGGCGATCCCGCGTTTGCCCGGCTGCGCGAGACCCTGCAGCGCCTGCTGACACCATTGCGAACGGAGGAGCCAGAGGTTTCCCGCGAGCCTTTCATCACAGACTTCAGTCAGGGCCGCCCGTCGTCCTCCGGTGCCATCCTCCCCGACCCGGTGTCCACGCCGCTTCCTGAGCCTCCCGGCCGTCAGGTGGTCCCCGCTGCGGAAGCTCCGGATCACCAGGCCATTCTCCAGCGCCGCTTTCAGCAACTGCGTGCGCATTTCCTCACCGCGCCGTGGCTGGCGGTGGATCAGGACCGGCTGTTCCACTTACTGAAAGTTGTCGGAAAGCGGCTGGCGATTGTGAAATGGGTGGACCATGCGCTGCCCGGTTCGCCTGGACAAAGCGCCGGCGGGTGGGCGGGGCCGGACGGGGAAATCCTCTTCGGCAGCGAGCCCTACGAGGACCGCACTTACTGGTCGTCCCTGGTCTATTTCGCCCGGGAGCGAGCCGGCCATGGCTTCTCCGGAAGCCGCCCGGGGCAGCCCTGCCGGCTGGTGGTCTTCTCCTGTGTGAAGGCACCGGTAAACCTGTCGGCCTGGATGCCGCCGGATGAGATTATTGACGCCCGAACGCATTTCCTTGATATCCAGCCTGTTGATCAGCCGGTGCTCGCGACCCTGTATGCCGCCGATGAAATGATGCGCGATGCGGAGCGTGGTGCCCTGGGTGTTCCCCCTTCCGAGACCTTTACGATGCTGGTGCCGCACCTGGAGTTTCTCTGGAAGCAGGTGACCCGGCGCCAGCACGCCTGACGGTTTCCTGATTTCATCGAGCGGGTTGGCGGGCAGGAATACGGCTGGAAAGTATGCAAACCGGCCCGGGATGTGTTTGCTTCTGCGGCAAATCTCTCCCTAGTCTGCGGCGCATTTCACAACCCCTCTACTTATGGCAAAAATCTACAATACCGGCATCATCGGTTACGGCTGGGCCGCTACCGCTCACATTCCCGCACTCCAGGCCACCGGCCAGTCGAAGGTCACCAGCATTCTCAGCAGCCGCCCGCTGGATGACGCGGAATTGAGCGCCAAATACGGCACCCCAGTGAAGAGTTTCACCGATGCCGCCGCGTTCTTCGCGCAGCCGGACCTCGAAGTGGTGGACATCACCGGCTATCCCTGGGACCACACCAAGTTCGCTGTGCAGGCCGCCGAAGCCGGGAAGCACTTCATTCTCGAAAAACCCATCGCCCTCACATGGGAGGAGTGCATGCAGATTGACCGCGCGGTAAAGCAGGCCGGCGTGAAAACCTGCGTGTGCTTTGAGGTGCGCCACAGCGGGCAGTTCACGACGGTGAAGAGCATGATTGATAACGGCATGCTCGGCCGCGTGCACTACGGTGAAGTGGACTACTACCACGGCGTAGGCCCGTGGTATGGCCAGTATCGCTGGAATCAGAAGAAGTCCGGCGGCGGCAGCAGCCTGCTCAGCGCTGGCTGTCACGCCATGGATGCGCTGCTCATGTGCATGGACGGCGAAGTGGAGGAAGTGACCGCGCTCAATCAGCAGAGCACGCACCCGTATTTCGCCTGCTACGAGTATCCCACCACCACGGTGAGCCTCATCAAGTTCAAGGACGGCCGCGTCGGCAAGAGCGCGAGCGTTATCGACTGCTTCCAGCCCTACTACTTCCACACCCACCTCGTGGGCAGCGAAGGCAGCCTCCTCGATGGCAAGTTCCACACGAACAAAATCGCCTCGCTGAACAAGGCTAAGTGGAGCGAACTGAGCATCCACCCGATCGATAGCGGCGACGTGGCTGACCACCCGTATCAGACGCAGTTCGAGTCGTTCTTTAAAGCGCTGGAGCGCGGCGAAGACATGCCGCTCACAAGCCTCAAGGACGCGCTGCGCAGCCACCAGGTCATCTTCGCCGCCGACAAGTCCGCCGCCGCCGGTGGCGTGCCCGTGAAGGTGAGCGACATCACCTGGGCTTGAGGCCGTGAGACTAATCCTCCCATTCGCCGCGCTCCTGCCGGTTGCCTGCTCGCATTTATCACAGCAAGCGCCGGGCAGGCCGGGGCCGGCTGTTTCTGAGCAGCCCATTACCTTCCTGATTCCCAGCTTCACCGACAGGGAAGGGAATCAAATCAAGGGGCCATCTTTACAGGAAGCCGACCGGCATAATGCCGATCTCTTCCGCCGCCAAAATGCAGCGTGGCTGGTTCCCGACGACGGCCCGATGGACATTGCTCCGGTTGCCGTGCGGGACAAATTCAGCCACCGGCAAACCGTGGTGAAACTGGGCCGACTGCGGCTGGATTTGTCACTTGGCGAAGAATACGGCCTGAATTCCAGAACCCGCACCCATTCGCGCTACAAGCTGAAGTCCCAGACTGGCGCAACCCTCGCACAAGCCGAGAGCATCCTCCCGGCTGTCATGGATGAGGGCCTCAGTCCCCGTGTGGAGGTTTACGCTGACGCAGATTACTCGTCAGTTCTCGTGATTGAAAGCCGGGACGGGAGCGAGACCTCTTGCCTGCTCTTTACCGCCGGGCCGGGTACAAATAAATGGTCGGCGCGCCGGGTCGAAATTCCCATTCGGGAGACGCCTTCGCCTTCCCCGATGGACTTTTCCCGCCCGTCGGTGGTGTGTGTCCGTGATGGTAAAATTTACATCGACGCCGACGGCGCGCTGTATGCGATTCCCTTTGAAGCTCTCAAGGAAGTCCCGCCCGGATTCATTATTGGCTGAGCGGAAAAGACCGTGGGCAGAATCATTGTTGCCAGCGGAACGCATCAGGAGGATTCTTCAACGTGGTTGATATCCCGGGGGGCGGACAGAGGTTTTCAGGGCCTTTGGCGACAGCAAAGAATGCTCTGGAAAGAAAATCCCGTTGACACACTCCGGGCCGCCTCTACCATCCGCGGCGCTCTGCGGAAAGCGGCTCAACCCGGCACCCCTGAATAAATGGATTGTGTTCAAGGACTTAACACTTGAGCGGCAAGCATTGAATCATGGTTTCCGGAACGTTTTTCCAGGGGATGCGCGAGACGGATTTTACCGTTTCATTGGCCTTCGTCATCGAAAGCCGGGTGAAACGGTGTTTTTTGTCTCTGCGTTCCGACAGGCAGCGTGCTCGTGTAGCTCAGTGGTAGAGCACTTCCTTGGTAAGGAAGAGGTCACGGGTTCAATCCCCGTCACGAGCTCCATTGCCCCATTCCACACCCTCCACATAAATTCCCACAACTAACTAACAGACATCATGGCCAAGGACACATTCCAGCGCAATAAACCCCACGTGAACGTCGGCACCATCGGCCACGTTGACCACGGCAAGACCACCCTCACTGCCGCCATCACCACCGTTCTCGCTGAGAAGGGCTTCGCTCAGGCGAAAGGCTACGCCGACATCGACGCGGCTCCTGAAGAGAAGGCCCGCGGTATTACGATCAACACCGCCCACGTTGAATACGAAACCGACAACCGTCACTATGCCCACGTGGATTGCCCGGGGCACGCTGACTACGTCAAGAACATGATCACCGGCGCCGCTCAGATGGACGGAGCGATCCTCGTTTGCTCTGCTGCCGACGGCCCGATGCCCCAGACCCGTGAGCACATCCTGCTCGCCCGTCAGGTCGGCGTGCCGGCGCTCGTGGTGTTCATGAACAAAGTGGACATGGTGGACGACGCCGAACTGCTCGACCTCGTCGAGATGGAAATCCGCGACCTCCTCTCCCAGTATGACTTCCCGGGCGACGAAATCCCCATCACCAAGGGTTCCGCTCTGAAGGCCCTCGAAGGCGACGCCACCCACAAGGAAAACATCCTGAAGCTCATGGCTTCCGTGGACAGCTACATCCCGCTCCCCGAGCGCCCGATTGATCAGCCGTTCCTCATGCCGGTGGAAGACGTGTTCGCGATCGAAGGTCGTGGAACCGTGGTCACCGGCCGTGTCGAGCGCGGGATCATCAAGAAGATGGAAGAAGTCGAAATCATCGGCTTCAAGGACACTGTGAAGACAACGGTGACCGACATCGAAATGTTCCGCAAGCTCCTCGACGAAGGCCGGGCCGGCGACAACTGCGGTCTGCTCCTCCGCGGCGTGAAGAAAGACGACATCGAGCGCGGTCAGGTTCTGGCCAAGCCCGGTTCCGTGAAGCCCCACAAGCACTTCAAGGCTGAGGTTTACGTCCTCTCCAAGGAAGAAGGCGGCCGTCACACCCCGTTCTTCAACAACTACCGTCCGCAGTTCTACGTTCGCACCACGGACGTGACTGGCAGCATTAAGCTCCCGGAAGGCGTGGAAATGGTGATGCCTGGCGACAACATCCAAATGGAAGTTGAGCTGATCACCCCGATCGCCCTAGAAAAGACCATGCGCTTCGCGATTCGCGAAGGTGGCCGCACCGTTGGTGCCGGCCGCGTCAGCGAAATCCTCGACTAATCCCGGAATCATACTGAGGGCCCGGCGGCCGCTTTCACCAGCAGTGCCGCCGGGTCTTCATTTCCTGGAGACAGCCTCTGAAAGCAGGGTGGGAGACCTCCCTGCTTTCCCTGTCCCGGGAAAATGGCTCGACACGCAGGAAATTAACCAAAAGGATTTTCTGCGGTCGCTTGACAGGTGTTCTACAGCCATCCATCCTCCACACCCGCCAAAACGGGTCCTGTCATTTTTTACGCCAGTAGCTCAATCGGTAGAGTAGCGGTCTCCAAAACCGTTGGTTGGGGGTTCGATTCCCTCCTGGCGTGCCATTTTCTTTACTTTTCTTCACCTTTACCCCGGAACCAGTCCTCCAATGTTTGGTAAAACCCGCAAATTTTTCGGCGAAGTCGGCCTAGAACTTAAAAAGACATCATGGCCGTGGGATGCCAAAGAAAAGGGCTTCAAGAAATTTAAGGAGCTTTTCGATTCGACGGTCGTCGTCATCGTGGCAGTCGTCCTCCTTGGGGCTTGGGTGGCTTTCTGGGACTTCATCATGGCTTACGTCATGGGGTTCTTCATCAATCTCTTTGGAGGCTGACACCACTGGCCATAAGTTGACCGGTCCGCCGCCTTCATTTCTGCAATTTTTTCGATTCACGCAAAATCATGGGAGCCATTCCTGCACCTAAAGACCAGTGGTATGTTGTCCATGTCCTTTCCGGGCAGGAACAGCGCGTGCGCGATAACATCGTGCGGCGTATCCAGACCGAAGAAATGGGCGATGTGATTTTTGAGGTCCTTCTGCCCATGGAACGGGTTTCAGAAGTCAAGAAAGACGCCTCCGGGAAAGGCAAGCGCTCGGAGAGCCGCCGTAAGTTCTATCCCGGCTATCTCCTGATCAACATGTACATGCTTAACGAGCATGGGGGCATCGTGGACCGCGCGTGGTATTTCATCAAAGAAACGCAGGGTGTGATCAATTTTGCCGGAACCCGGGATAAACCGACTCCAATGCGCCCCCGGGAAGTTGAGCAAATGCTCAATCAGATCCGTGAGAGCACGGACAATGTGAAGCCGAAGATTTCCTACGAAGTCGGTGACAGCGTGCGTGTGAATGACGGCCCGTTTGAATCTCAGACAGGCGTGGTCGAGGAAATCGACCCTGAGCGCGGCAAACTCCGCGTTTCTGTCAGCATCTTCGGCCGGGCCACCCCTGTCGATCTGGAATTCTGGCAGGTCGAAAAAGCAGAAGCCCAGTAAGCACCGACCGATCCCAACCATCTTCTCCTCCCGCAGATTCAACGCCTCCTCTGAATTTGCTGCCCCACGAAACCCCATTAAGCAAAACTCTACAATTCCATGGCCAAAGAAATCGTTAAAGTCATCAAGCTGCAGATCCCAGCCGGAGCCGCCAATCCCGCCCCTCCCGTGGGTCCCGCCCTCGGTCAGGCCGGCGTGAACATCATGCAGTTCTGTAAGGAGTTCAACGCTGCTACCCAAAAGCAGGCTGGTGACGTGCTTCCCGTCGTTATCACGGTTTATAAGGACAAGTCCTTTACCTTTATCACCAAGCAGCCGCCCGCCAGCAACCTGCTTAAGAAGGCCGCCAACATCGCCTCCGGCTCCAAGGTTCCCCACAAGGAGAAAGTTGCCAAGCTGACAAAGGCTCAGGTTATGGCGGTCGTGAAGACCAAGATGCCCGACCTCAACGCAAACAGCGACGAAGCGGCCTTCCGCATCATTGCCGGCACTGCCCGTCAGATGGGCATCGAAATTACGGAATAGGTAAATCCACAGTATCTTTCACCCTAAATAAAACCCGCAGGAGAGTCCTTGACTCGTCCGCACTGCAAAAAACCACATGGCTACTACAAAAAGAAGCAAGCGCTACAAGTCCGCTGCAAAGCTGGCAACCCCAGGCAAACTTCACACCATCGAAGAGGCGATGGAGTCTGTGAAGAAGTTCCCGTCTCCCAAGTTTGACCAGACGGTGACCATCTCCTTCCACATGGGCGTCGATCCCCGGAAGTCTGACCAGATGGTGCGCTCCACCTGCCCGCTTCCCCACGGAACCGGTAAGAAAGTAACCGTCATGGTGTTTGCCACCGGCGGTGCCGCTCAGGCTGCGAAAGATGCCGGAGCAGACTTCGTGGGCATGGAAGACATGATCAAGAAAGTGCAGGAAGGCTTCCTCTCCTTCGATGTTGCTATCGCAACTGTGGACGCCATGACTGAAGTTCGCAAACTCGCCCGTGTGCTCGGTCCCCGCGGCCTCATGCCCAATCCGAAGACCGGCACGGTCACCGATGACACCGCTAGCGCCGTCAAGGCCGTCAAGGCCGGTAAGGTGAACTTCAAGCTCGACAAGAACGGCAATATTTCGGTGCCGGTTGGCAAGGCTTCCTTCACTACCCAGCAACTGTCGGAGAATGCTGCTGCTGTCGTGGAATCGGTCCAGCGGGCCAAGCCGCCGACTGCCCGCGGCCGCTACGTGGAAACCATCCACATTGCCGCGACCATGACTCCTTCAGTCCCGGTCGATGTCCTCAAATACATAAAGGCCTGAGCCTCTCCGCTGAACGCATAGCCAAGTAATTAATCAGTATGAATCCCGACAAGAAAATCATCGTCGATCAGCTTCTCCAGCGGCTGGAAAATACCCCCTACCTGCTGCTCGTTGACTACACCGGTCTGACGATGCCGCAATTCAACACCATCCGGAAGCGCCTTCGTGAAGTGGACGCGAAGTTCCACGTTACGAAGAACAGCTACATCAAAGCAGCCGGCACTGAGAAGAACTATCCTGCTGACATTCAGAAGGATCTTTCCGGCCAAACCGCGATCGTCTTTGGTGACAAGGATGTGTGCGCTGCCGCCAAGGTCATCGCCGGTGCGAATAAGGAGTTCCAGAAGCCCGTCATCAAGAGTGGCGTACTCGACGGCACCTTCCTGAGCGCCTCGGAAGTCCAGGGCCTCGCAGATGTGGGCAGCAAGGACAACCTCCTCGCCAAGCTCCTCGGCGTCCTCAATGCTCCCGCCGGTGCCATCGCCCGCGCCATTGCGGCGAAAATCGAAAAAGACGGTGGTGGTGCTCCCGCTGAAACCGAAGCCGCCGCCTGAACCCTTTTGCCGGTTTACCCCGGCAATTAACCCCAATAACAAGACAAACACACAACCCAGTTCCTCACCGGCGCCGCGGCTGCGGCACTCAATCCCTGCGGGGCTCCGCAGAACGGTGACACTGACCCAAACACATGGCAGACATCAACAAACTCGTCGAAGACCTCAGCGCCCTCACCATTCTTCAGGCGTCTGAACTCGTGAAAGCCCTCGAAGAAAAGTGGGGCGTCAGCGCAGCAGCCGTGGCCGCACCGGCCGGTGGCGCAGGCCCTGCAGCTCCGGTTGAGGAGAAGACCGAATTCGACGTCATCCTGACGGACGGCGGTGCGAACAAGATCGCCGTCATTAAGGAAGTCCGCGGCTGCGTCGCCGGACTCGGCCTCGCTGAAGCCAAGGCTCTCGTGGAAGGCGCTCCGAAGCCTCTTAAGACTGGTATTCCGAAGGCAGAAGCCGAGGAAATCAAGAAGAAGATGGAAGCGGCCGGCGCGAAGTGCGAGATCAAGTAAGCACTTTGAGCAAGTCATAACCTCACTTTACCCGGCGCCGCGCCTCCCTCACCGGGGCGCGGCGTTCGGGGAATGACGAAACCCGAAACAGAAATCTGACCTTTCCCGAATGCTAAATTGCGAAGCCGTTCCTGTTTGTTGCGACGGTTCGTATTTTGGCTCACTGGAAAGCCTCAGGATTCAGCCTTCGGATTTCGTCATTTTCCGTTCCCCGATTTTTGCACATACCCGGCGGTTTGCCGCCGGGGCCCTCTTCCTCCCCGCGATAGGAGATGCCTAAGCAAGGCGACAGCCATCCGGTCCACCACTTCACATTCACTACCGCCATCCGTATCATGTCTGAACGTCTCCACTTCGGAAAGCTCCAGGAAGTCATCGACCCGCCGAACCTTATTGAGGTTCAACTCAACTCCTACAAGGAATTCCTCCAAAAGGAAGTGGCCGCCTCCAAACGGACCGTGGTAGGCCTTCAGAGCGTTTTTCGGGAGGTTTTCCCGATTGAGTCGTATGACAATAAGACGGTCCTGGATTTCGCGCATTACGAAGTGGGTGAGCCCAAGCTCACGGCGCACCAGGCGCAGCGCGATGGCGAGACCTTCTCTGCGCCGCTGTATGTGACCTTTACTCTCAAGGATGAGGCCGGCACCAAGGAAGAGCGTGTTTACATGGGCGAACTGCCTCTCATGACTGAACGTGGCACGTTCGTGATCAATGGTGCTGAGCGTGTGGTGGTCAGTCAGTTGCACCGTTCCCCCGGTGTTTGCTTCGAAAAGAGCCTCCACCTGAACGGCAAAGAGCTATTCGGATTCCGCATCATTCCTGACCGTGGTTCCTGGCTCGAAGTGCAGTTCGACACCAACGATCTGCTCTACGTCTATCTCGACCGCCGCCGCCGCCGCCGGAAATTCCTCGCCACCACTTTCCTGCGCGCGATCGGATTCGGCACGGATGAGCAGATCATCCGGGAGTTTTACAATATTGAAGACCTCAAGCTGAAGACGACGATCGATGAGTCGGAACTCAGCACCAAAGTGCTCTTCAAGGACATCCTGAATGGCGAAGATGTTGTCGCCAAGGCTTATGAGCCGCTCACCCCGGGCGTCATTCAGCAGCTTATTCAGCTGGGACACAAGTCTGTCCACGTTATTTCGGTGCAGGCGGACGACCTCCTGCTCAAGTCCCTGAAGAAGGACCCGGCGCGTGATGAAGAGGAGGCGCTGAAGGACATCTACCGCCGCCTCCGTCCTGGCGATCCGCCAACGGTCCCGAATGCCCGTGCACTCCTGAAGCGGCTGTTCTTCGACCCGAAGAAGTATGACCTTACCCGGGTTGGCCGCTACAAGATTAACCAAAAGCTTGGTCTTAAGCAGTCGGATGATACCCGCATTCTTGTGGCCCAGGACTTCCTCGCTGCGATGCGCTACCTGCTCAATCTGCGTCATGGCGAGGGCATTCTCGATGACATCGACCACCTCGGCAGCCGCCGCGTCCGGGCGGTGGGTGAGTTGCTGGCTAATCAGTGCCGCGTGGGCCTGTCACGCACGGAGCGTTTGGTGAAGGAGCGCATGACCCTGTTCGATGTGAACATGGAAGGCATGTCTCCGGCGAAGCTGATCAATCCGAAGGCCCTTTCCGCCGTAGTGCGCGACTTCTTCGGCCGCTCTCAGTTGAGTCAGTTCATGGACCAGACGAATCCGCTGGCCGAGCTTACGCACAAACGCCGTCTGTCCGCCCTCGGGCCTGGTGGTTTGAACCG